>JAEEGL014011118.1_pt1 | contig 32953 bp, 23 predicted proteins | sample 9134231 | NCBI WGS metagenome assembly JAEEGL01 (sample SAMN16246548, study PRJNA631951) | gut metagenome | biome: gut microbiome; feature: rumen; material: fiber-attached | host: Bos | place: Iran: Karaj | collected 2018-10
AACGGCATCGTCGAGGGAAAGAACCACAGACTGAAAAACAAGAAAAGGGAATGTTATGGAAGAGCGGGATTTGAATTGCTCAGGAGAAAAGTCATACTGTCCAATTATGGTTGATTTTGCAACAAAAGTGACGAAGATCCCGGCCACAAGAGGGTACATTTATAAAGAAAATCAATTTCTTTACTTCAAATAGACTTATTCATCGGATTTTTTCCTAAATTTGCATGATGAAACGAGACATCGCTCCATATAATCTGCCAAAACAACAATGAAAGAAGTAAAGAAAGAACAGATACTGGTAAGCATCACTGGCCAGGACCGTCCCGGACTGACAGCGTCGGCAATGGGAATACTTGCGAAATACAATGCGCAGATACTTGACATCGGCCAGGCCGACATTCACAGCACACTGTCTTTAGGCATCCTCATCCGCATCGATGAAGCCCATTCCGGGCAAGTGCTCAAAGAACTGTTGTTCAAGGCCACCGAACTGGGAGTGAACATCGGCTTCTCCCCCATCACAGACGATGAATACGAGGAGTGGGTTGGCCGTCAGGGCAAGAACCGCCACATCCTCACACTCATAGGGCGCACGCTGACCGCCGCTCAGATAGAGGCGGCAGCCAAAATCATCGCCGCACAAGGTGTGAACATCGACTCCATCCGAAGGATGACTGGCAGGCAGAGCATACGACACCCCCAGCAGAAAAGTCGTGCATGCATAGAGTTCTCGCTGCGCGGTTCTCCAAATCGCCACAAGATGCAGGAGCAACTCATGCGCCTGTCGGCCGACATGGGGTTTGACTTCTCGTTGCAGAACGACGACATGTACCGCCGCATGCGACGCCTCATCTGCTTTGACATGGACTCCACACTCATACAGACCGAGTGCATCGACGAACTTGCCATGCGTGCCGGTGTGGGCGACAAGGTGAAAGCCATCACCGAGAGTGCCATGAGGGGAGAGATTGACTTCAAGGAGAGTTTCACAAAGAGGGTGGCGTTGCTCAAAGGGCTTGATGTCAGTGTGATGCGCGAGATAGCCGAGAGTCTGCCCATCACAGAAGGTGTCGACCGCCTCATGGCTGTACTGAAGCGTTGCGGCTATAAGATCGCCATCCTCAGCGGCGGATTCACCTACTTCGGAGAATACCTGCAACGGCGCTACGGCATCGACTATATGTATGCCAACGAGTTGGAGATTGACGACAACGGTCGCCTCACCGGAAGATACCTTGGTGAAGTGGTTGACGGCCACCGCAAAGCCGAATTGCTGAAGTTGATAGCGCAGGTGGAGAAGGTGAACCTGGCACAGACCATCGCTGTAGGCGATGGTGCCAACGACCTGCCGATGCTCTCCGAGGCCGGACTCGGCATTGCCTTCCACGCCAAGCCGAGAGTGGTGGCCAACGCCAAGCAATCCATCAACACGATAGGTCTCGACGGAGTGCTCTATTTCCTTGGCTTCAAAGACTCCTATCTTGGCGAAGAAGGAAAAGCATAGCCGCCCCCTCCACTACATCGTGGCAGTGAGGAAGGTAGCGTTACCAAAGATATATAGGATATTTTCACAGGCAGGCACCAGGATGGTCTCACCTTGACGGATCTCTATGCCATTGATGTTGGCTTTTCCCCACAGACAAACCACAATGACAAACGAATCGCAGTGGAAATCCACCTGCTGGGCCACCTGCACCACCACACGATGCACTACGAAGTAGGGGCAGTTGATGAGTTGCGACGTGGGTTTGGTGCTGTCGTAAGAGGTACGGTAAGCCGGCCACACCTGATAGTCGATAGCCTCCTTCGCCTGCTCGATGTGCAATTCCCGGGGATTGCCATGCACATCCTTGCGCCCAAAGTCATAGACACGATAAGTGATGTCGCTGGTCTGCTGAATTTCCGCCAGGAAGTTGCCTGCGCCGATGGCATGCAGCCGACCTGCAGGGAGGAAGTAGAGATCGCCCTCGTGAGCCTCATGAGTTACGATCACGTCTTGCATGGGTGAGCGCCCGTTTTGCGGTTCTGCCGTTGCCAACCGCTCATAATCCTCTGGTGTGATGCTTTCTTTGAGACCCGCATATATCTTCGAACCCACATCGCTTTTGATGATATACCACATTTCTGTCTTTCCAGCGCAACCGTGACGCTCCATCGCCAGTTTGTCGTCAGGATGCACCTGCACAGACAGGTCCTGACGGGAGTCGATAAACTTCACGAGCAGGGGGAAATGGTTGCCGAATTTCTTATATATCTTCTTGCCTACAAGCAGTTCCTTGTATTTGTCGATCAGTTCCACCAGCGTCAATCCCTCATCGACATCATTGACCAGACCGCGATTGACCGCCACGCTCTCATGTCCAGGTACGCCACTGATTTCCCAACTCTCGCCAACATTGGGTTGCGCGTTGAAGATGCCTTTGAAAGGTGCAATCTGATAACCGCCCCAAATGGTAGTCTTTAGATAAGGTTGAAATTTGTAAGGTTTCATTTTTCTGTAGTTGTTGAGGAGTAATTATTGATCAAGAGTTCTTTTTGCACGGCAAAATTACGACAAAAATCTGAATCAAAAAAGAATTGATCCAACTTCCTCAAGTTGAAAGCAGTTAAAGATGTCTGTATTGAAATATCATAGGCTCTCAACATCGAGGTTATGAAATCATTAGTTCATACAAGAAATCGGAGGTTTCGTACAAAGCCATGCTTTAGAAGCATCATTCCATCTAAATAGGTCTTATCTTTGCAACGAGGAAACAAAAAAATGTGGAAAAAGGAAAGTGATTATTTAAGATGAAAGCAATGAAAAAGACAAAAATCATTCTTGGAATTTTGGTTCTTGTGATGCTAATCTTTGGCATCAAATACTGCGTTGGACAGACATCGGCCGAAAAATTGAAGGAGGGCGACCTCATCTTCCATACGTCGAAATCTGAGCAGTCGCCACTCATCCAGTATGCCACCATGTCGGTGCTGAGCCACTGTGGCATCATCATCGAGAAATCCGATGGCCTCTACGTGTTGGAAGCAACTGGCAAACTGAAACTGACCCCTCTGCAGGAATTCATCAACCGGGGCAAAGGCAGACAATGGTGGGCGAAGCGGGTCATCGACACTCCTGTCAAAGTGAAATACAGCCACCTGCTCGGCCGTCGCTATGACACGTCGTTCAAACCCGACAGCAATCTGTTTTATTGTTCGGAACTGATACACCACATCTACAAGACACAGTTTGGTATTGAGTTGTGCAAATACAGAAAGGTCTCTGATTATCATCTGACCGGACTGAAGAAAAAACTCAGGCAGCGAGGCATCAGCCTCAGTCAAGAGGTAGTGGCTCCAATAGATGTCTACAACTCCAAAAAAACTCACAGCATTTGACATGGCCATATAGGGAAGTGCCTATTTTGTCACACATCCAATGCCAAACACTGACAACATGTCACATGTCATCAAGAAAAATATAATGGCATAGTTTTTGCAAGATTATATCGAACATTATTTTTTTAATTTATGAATTACACAATTGCAGATTTACTTACTGGTGCCAAAACAATGGCAAAAAGTGTCTTCGGACAGAAAAAAGAGTATCACATCCAGTTCAACCACGAGGAAGACGGATTATGGTATGTCGATTTTCCCAACTGGCCCTTCGACCACCACAACCTGCTGATGGTAAGTGGTGCAGACGAATTGTGTGCCTTTTTGTCAGACGATGACATCATCACTTGTGTTGACGTGATTCCTGCAGACAAGGAAGAGTCCCACCCGGGATATGCGAAACTGATTCAGCAGGAGCATTCCCTGACAGGCGGAAGTACCTATCAGGTGACTGGTTTGGAAGGCTTCAACAGGAATATCTGGCTGTGCCCCGTCACTCTTTTCGTCCTCGGACAATACCCCAAATATATGTATATAAAAAAATCAAGCATTTGAAATCACCACAGAATAAAATCAAAGAATATGAAAAAAGTCATCATCATGCTCGCAGTGCTGCTGGCTATCAGCCTGAGTGCCTGCTCACAGAGCAACAAAAAGAAGAACCAACAAATGAAGAAAGTATTGGTAGCCTATTTCTCTGCTTCTGGCGTGACGAAAGGTGTCGCCCAACAGTTGTCCGAAGTGGCAGGTGCAGACCTGCATGAAATCAAGCCCGAAAAGCCCTATACTGAAGCCGACCTTGACTGGCGTGACAAGCAAAGCCGTTCCTCAGTAGAGATGCAGGACAAGTCCTCACGGCCTGCCATTACAGACAAGATTCAGAACATGCAGGACTATGAGGTAGTATATGTCGGTTTCCCCATCTGGTGGTACACCTGTCCGACCATCATCAACACCTTCATGGAGTCATACGACTTCAAGGGAAAGACTGTCATCCCCTTCGCCACTTCTGGCGGCAGCAACATCAAGAAAGCCTGCGAAGACCTGAGAGCCACCTATCCGGAGGTCATCTGGAAAGAGGGCAAACTACTGAACAGAGCCTCAAAGGATGAATTGCAAAAATGGGTTGAGAGTTTCCTTTAAGCAAGAAAAGGCAAAGGACAGGCATACATTTGCCTGATATCCAGAACCTTTCACACATGACCAGATGTCACAGTGCAGCCTCCATGCGAAATGCATGGAGGCTCTTTTTTTACTTTTTGTCTTGCCTTGCCGTGAAATTGGCCCCAAAAGAATGACAATTCATCAAAAAAAAGTATCTTTGCACTTACTTTATACTTTTTGACCATCACCCTACATTCATCACTACTGAAATCGCCAAATGATCAAGCGCCTCATCATATTGCTTATTCTCGTTACAGGAATATCGTTGGAACTCATGGCCCAACAGAGTTTTATGGAGCGGTATAACATTTCCATGCTCAGTATGCGTGAAGGCCTTCCAAGCAATAACATAGGTGATATTTTCACAGACAGCGAAGGATTTGTGTGGCTGTCAACACGCGGTGGCGGAATTGTTCGCTATGATGGCTATGGATTCTCAAGTTTTTACACTGCCCCACAAGGGCTTCAGTGGCGAAGTCATTCCTCCAGGAAGATTTGCGAAGACAAATTCCATCGCCTGTGGATTGTCTTCGATGAATATACAAAGGTCATCAACATGCGCACCATGATGGTGACAGAAGTCAGCAGCAAGGACAAACGTCTCGAAGAAATCCTCTCTCAAAGAGGCGTGAATATACTACTCGACAGTGAAGGGAAAATCTGGCTTGTCACCATGTCGCATATCCACTGCCTGACATTTCAAAAAGACGGCAGTGTGAAGGACATCATCAGTTACCAACACAGCACCTATACCCCCAGCATCACCATAGCCGACCTTGACAGCAATGGAAAAGTGTGGGCCGGTATCGATGAAGGCGTCTTCAGGCTGACTGTGCAAAATGGAAAAATCGAGAAAACAGCAATATCCCCACAGTTATCCCACCTAAATGGCCTTTTCATCACCAGTTTGCAGAGACAAGGAGACGACGTATGGATTGCCACCAACCACGGTTTGCGGCGCTTCAATGCCAACGAAGGCCAAATCACCACTTATCAACATTCGGCAGACCCCTCCTCGCTGTCACATGACTTTGTGAGTTGCCTAAGCATCATATCAGACAGCATACTTGTGGCAGGCACTTTGGGGGGTATTGATTTCCTCACACCCAAAAGCCAGCATTTCCATCATTGGAACACCATCTCCACGCCATTGCCTATGCAAAGCAACTTCGTGAGTTGCCTGCACCAGGACAGCGGTTGTCTGTGGATAGGGACAGAGACCGGCGGTGCCATCTGTATCACTTCCAACAAATTAGCACTGCGCAATTACAAGCATACCGACCACCCCGCCAGCATCTCGCCCAACGCCGTCAATGCCATGCTCGTGGGGAAAGACGGCACTCTGTGGGTCGGCACCGTGGAAGGCGGACTCAACAAAATGGCAGCCGACGGCATTTTTACACATTATACCACCGCCAACAGCCGGCTCTCCCACAACTCCGTATCGGCTCTTGCTTCCGACAGGCAAGGACGTCTGTGGATAGGCACATGGGGAGGGGGCGTGAACTATATTGACCCATCGACCGGCCATGTGGCTCGACTGGAAATGAATGAGCAACAGGCCACCATACTCAACTTCGTGGGAGCACTGGCCTTCGACGACACCAACAATGGGCTGTGGATAGGGAGCAATGATGGCATTTTCTTCTATAACCTTGAACGCAAGGCCCTTGAAGAGCCTTTCTCGGATTGCCGGTATGCCCGTGGCTGCATCGGCTCTCTTATCGACAGCGACCGCAAATTGTGGATAGGCTGCCTTGAGGGAGTCTACATCATTGATTTGGGAAAAGGGAGAGACAATACCGGTCACTTCGGTTTCCAGCACCTCCGCAACAAGTTAGACAATCCATCGAGTGGGATCATAGACAAAATCACATGCTTCTGTCAGGCACATGATGGCACGATATGGATAGGAAGCAATGGATATGGACTCTACAAGAGAGTGAAGGGCAGTGACGGGAAAGACATGTTCAAGTCATACACAACAAACGAAGGTTTGGCCAACAACTCTGTGAAAGGCATGGTGGAAGATGATGATGGCAAACTGTGGATTGCGACGGGGAACGGTCTCTCAGTCCTGAACCCACAGACAGAAGTCTTCTCAACATTGGGAGAGGCCGACGGCCTGCTCTGCCAGCAATTCTATTGGAACGGAGCAGCCAGAGGCGATGACGGCACTTTGTGGTTTGGAAGCCAAAACGGTCTCACTTGTCTGTCTTCGGGAAAGATTGCAAACCTCGCAGCACCGAGGTTGCATTTCGTTCATCTCACCATCGACAATCAAGACGCATTGGCCGGAGACGGGCATATCGACGAGGACATCAGTTTTGCAAAGGTCATACACCTCCACGAGAGCAACCGTTCGCTCGTCATCGATTTCTCAGCACTCAACTACGGCAACGAGACACAAGGCATCTACAGTTACAGGATGCGAGGTCTTGAGAAAGACTGGGAGCAACTGGCACATGGGCAACATTCGGTGAGGTACACGAACCTGCCGCCAGGCGACTACGTCTTTGAAGTAAAATATGCCTCTGCCCTCAGCGGCACAGAATGCTCAGCGGAGATAAAAGTCAAAGTGACCCCCTATTTTTACAAGTCGTGGTGGTTTATCACCATCCTGCTCTTCTCTCTGCTTGCAGCAGCAGTCGCCTTATACAAAAACCGAGTCCGCCAACTCCGTCGCCAAGAAGAGGAGAAACTCATGCGGCCCATCGAAGACGCCCTTCGTGAGAGCGGAAATCCCCTTGCCTTGCAGAAACGCATACAGGGCATCATCAGCAACAGGAAACGGATGGCCGAGAGCGTCAGCAAAACGGCAGAGGCCGATGACCTGATGGCCGCGCAGTCACAGCGACCCTTCATGGAACGCCTCATGGAAATCATGGAGCAAAACTATATGAACAGCGAGTATGGTGTGACGGAACTCATCGAACAGATGGGCATCAACCGCACGTTGCTAAGCAAAAAACTTAACGAAGAGACCGGTATGTCGCCGGGCCAGTTCATACGCAGATATAGGTTGGACATGGCACGCAAACTGCTCGAAAGCAACACCGCCAACCGCAACATCGCAGAGATTGCTTTCAGTGTAGGATTCAATGATCCGAAGTACTTCACGCGATGTTTCTCAAAAGAGTTCAACGTGCCCCCAAGTGCCTATGGCAAGGAATAGGATATCGGCTAAAATCATTGAAAACACTGCTCTTTCAAGGGTTTATCCACCTTTTTCCATTTTGTCCTCCCATTTTTCATTTTGTCCACCTGATAATGCAAATTGTCCACCTCAAGATTTTAGATGGCTGTTATCTTTGCAGCAGTTTTTAAGCATAACCTAAATACAAATACATACCGACCTTCCGATAAGGAAAAAACACATATCCAAACCGACCTTGCGAAAAGGAATAGAAACAGACTCATCAACTACTATCATATTCATCAAATCAAAAATCAAATGAGTAAAAATTTATTATTATCTGCGATGCTCTTCTGGGGCGCATTGGGAGGAGTAGCCTCACTTCCAACCCCCGTCAAGGCATCTACTGAGCAGGCACAGACCTTCGTGGTCAGTGGACAAGTTGTCGACCAAGATGGCGAGCCACTCATTGGTGCGACTGTCAAGGTGAAAGGCGCCCAAGGCGGAAGCGTGACCGACATCGACGGAAATTTCCAGTTGGAGACCACGCGCAACGCCACTCTTATCGTGAGTTATGTGGGATTCAAGGACCTTGAGATCGAAGTCAACGGACGCAGTTCGCTGGGTCAGATTCAACTCTCTTCCGACAACCTGTTGCTCGAGCAAGTGGTGGTCGTGGGGTATGGTACACAGAAGAAAGCCGACCTTACCGGTTCCGTTTCCATTGTCAACGCCGAGGAAATGAAAAGAGTGTCCAACTCCAACATCTCCACCATGCTGGAAGGCAAGGTAGCAGGTGTGCAGATCACTTCCGATGGTCAGCCCGGCGCCGACCCCACCGTTCGCATCCGTGGTATCGGCTCCTTCGGCAGCACAGCGCCCCTCTACGTGGTCGACGGTGTGCCCATGGGAACCACCATACGTGATTTCTCCCCCAACGACATCGCCACCATCCAGGTGCTCAAGGACGCATCCGCAGGTGCCATCTATGGTTCGCGTGCTGCCAACGGCGTGGTCATCATCACAACCAAGAACGGCAAGAAAGACCAACCTCTGAAGGTTGACTACAAAGGATACTTTGGTGTGGACAAGATTTCCAAGGGAGTCTACGACGTGATGGATGCCAACCAGTACAGCCAGTATCTCGGACAGGCCTGCGCCAACTCCGGCACGCCACTGCCCGGCGGCTACAGTTTTGCCGACGGCAAATACGTCTTTATGGACAACACCAACACCGACTGGTTCAATGAGGTGTTCAAAACCGGTATCCGTCAGAACCACAACGTCAATCTGAGCGGAGGCGGCGCCAACAACACATATAATGTAGGCCTTGACTACTTCAAGCAGAAAGGCACATTGGAGGGAGCAGGTCCCAACTACGAGCGTTTCACCGCCCGTGTGAACAACACGATGGACACCAAGTTCATCAAGTTCCGCACCAGCCTTGTCTACTCCCACTCCAACCAGGACGGCATGGGACTCTCCAATGCCTCAGAATATGTGCAGGGACTCTATGGCGACGTGACCAACGTGCTGCGTGGCACCCTGCTCATGCAACCCACCATCAAGGCTTATGACAACGACACCTGGGTGCTCGACGACAAGGTAGGCTCAGCCAGCAGTTTCAAATACGACGCTTATGGATATGGTGTGTACTACGACACCATCCATGGTGACATCTCAGCCTCCAATCCCTTGCTGGTGAACAACCTGCTCACCCGCAACACGATTGTCGACCGTATCGTGGGCACAGGTTCTGCAGAAGTCGACCTCTTCAAGATGTTTGGCTTTGAGTCAGAGAACCACCACCTGAACTACAAACTCAACCTGTCATACAGCAAGACCTACGCCAAGGACAAGACATGGGTATCGGCATGGATTCAGAGCAACCGTGTATACCTCGACAAGAGCAATGAGAAACTCACCGAGGGCACACGCACCTATTCGGATGCACTGATCGAGAACACGCTGACTTATGACGGCACCATCGGACTGCACCATGTGAACCTCGTTGTGGGTCAGACCTATGAAGAGGAGAACACACACGAACTGAACGCATGGGGTGTCAACTTCCCTGAGCCTTACTTCCTGCAGATAGGCAATGGCACCACCAGGGATGCCAACTCGTTTGAGTACAAGCATGCGCTCGCTTCCTACATCGCACGTCTCAACTACGACTTCGACGGCAAGTACCTTATCTCCGGCATCATCCGTCGTGATGGCAGTTCACGACTCACGAAGAACATCCGCTGGAGGACCTTCCCCTCAGTGTCTGTAGGATGGCGTCTTGACAAGGAAAAGTTCTTCCCCGTCCATCACAACATTATCAATATGTTCAAGATCCGTGGCAGTTATGGTGTGCTGGGTAATGAGAACATCGGTGAGTACCAGTATCAAGCCACCATGCTCCGCAACAACATGACCTATAGTTTCGGCAACAATCCTATCACCGGCTCTGCCGTCTCCACTTTCGTCAATGAGAACATTGCATGGGAGAAGAAGAAGACCACCAACGTGGGTATCGACGTGGCCATGTTCAACAACCGTGTGGAATTCACCGCCGAATGGTACAAGAACCGCTCCGAGGACCTGCTCTACGGCGTTCCCGTTCCTGCCAATGCCGGTGTGGCCAACACCAGCGTTACGATGAATGCCGCATCGATGGACAACAGTGGTTTCGAGTTCTCAGCCACCTACCGCAACCGCGACCACGCGTTCAAGTATGAACTCAGTGCCAACATGAGCACACTGAAGAACAAGGTGACCTCGCTCGGTTTCGGTACAGAGTCTTACATCACCGGAGCCTACGCCACTTATGTGGGCGAGGAAGTGGGACAGTTCTACGGATGGGTCTATGAAGGTATTGCCCGCACACAGGAAGACCTCAACAGCCATGCTACTCAGCAAGGAGCCAATGTAGGCGACTGTTTGTATAAAGATGTTAGCGGTCCCAACAATGCCCCCGACGGTGTCATCGACGCCTATGACCAGGTGGTGCTTGGCAGCGGTCTTCCCAAGATCAATTTCGGTCTCAGTGCACACTTCGAATACAAGAACTTCGACCTGAGCATTGCCACATTCGGCGCTCTCAACTACCATGTGTCCGATGATATCTACAACAGCCTGAACTCCTGCTATGGATATGGCAACAAAGAAGTGGGCATGCTCGATGCCAACCGCTGGTCCGACGATGGTCTGTCCTATCTTTCCAGCGTTCCCCGCACCTACGCTGCCAACAATGCTACGCTGGCATGGAACGACCTCTTCAGCGACCGTAAGATCCAGAATGCCGCTTATTGGAAGATTGCCAACGTGGAATTGGGCTACAACTTCCCCGACAAATGGTTTGGCGGATATGTTTCCGGCGTGCGTGCTTACGTATCGGCTCAGAACCTCTATACTTTCACCGGCTATCACGGCTACAATGTGGACTTTGCCGGCGGAACGTTCACTCCAGGCTACAACTTCTGCTCCTTCCCCAGTGCCAGAAGTTTCATGTGCGGTATACTCTTCACCTTCTAACAGTCTGAAGAACAACATCAAGAGAATCATACAAACGATCTAAAGATATGAAACTATTCAATATATCCCTGGCTATTTTGCTGGGCCTCAGCACGCTCACATCGTGCGAAGACAAATTGGAACTCACCAACCCCAACCAGCAGACTACCGGTACATTCGGTTACACTGCCGAGGACTTGGAGGAATGTGTCATTGCTGCCTACAACCACATCCGTATGGAGGGAACTTACGCCCGTGTGGGCTACAACATCGACGTGTGCCGCGGCGACGAGGCATGGAACTCCTCACAGGTTTGGTATATGCCTTTCGACGACCTCAACGAGCCCATTACCGATGAGATCGGACAATGGTCATGGCGCGACTGGTACTACACCATCAATGTTTGCAACTTCATCCTCTTACGTTGTGACGATGACAACAATGCCCTCTCTGATAAGATGAAGCATATCAAGGGACAGGCGCTCTTCATCAGAGGACTGGCTTACTACAACCTTGCCACCTATTATCAGAATCCCGCACTCATCACCGACTACAACAGTTACTCCACCCTCGACGGACTCTATGCCACCAACAAGACTGAGGATGGCGTATATCAGTACGACATCGTGCTCGACCAGGTGGAGGCCGACTTCCACCAGGCCATGTCTCTCCTTCCCTCACGTGATGCCGGAGGCGAGTGGGCCAAAGGGCGCGCCACCTGCGGTTCTGCCGCCGGATATTACGCCCGCGTGCTCATGATGCGCCATAAGTACAGCGAGGCTCTCTCTGTGCTCAGGGACATCATCAACAAGCAGTATGGCACCTACCAACTCATGGCCAACTACGGAGACAACTTCCGCGAAGGCTCGCAGTATGAGAACAATGCCGAGAGCCTCTTCGAGATCCAGTTCCTCGACTATGGCTCACAGGGCACCGACGATGAGTGGACACCGGTCAACACCAGCAAGAACGCCACACAGGGCTCTGCCATCGAGAGCAACTTCGGTCCTGGCGACTTCGGCGGATGGGCCGACATCTCTGCCTCCCCCTGGCTCTACAACCTGTTCAAGGCTGAGCGCACCACAAGCGGCAAACTTGACCCACGCCTCTATTGGACCATTGGTACCTATGAGGACGACTGGGAGGGATTCGAGTATGGCAACGTATGCTATACCGTACCGATGAGCCCCACGGAGAATGTGGTGACCAACAACAACTACGGTGGCCTGCCCATCGCCAAGTTCACCAACCTCCGCACAGGGCTTTATGAGAAAGTGGTCACCGGCTTGCACGACGGTATCAACCTGCGCATGATGCGCTACTCCGATGTGCTCCTCCGTGCCGCAGAGTGCGAGAACGAGGTCAACGGCCCCACACAGCAGGCCATCGACTGGATCAACCAGGTGCGCAGCCGCGCCGAACTGCCCGACCTGAAACTGGCCGACTTCAACTCCAAGGACAAACTCTTCGAGCAGATTGCCAACGTGGAGCGCCCGAAGGAGTTCGGATGCGAGTACGGACGCGGTCTCGACCTCATCCGCTGGGGATTCTTCTACAGCAACGACCGCCTTCAGCAGATCAAGGAGCATGGCACCTTCCGCCGCACCACCGACCGCAGCAGGGTGAAGGAAGCAGTCAGTTACTCCCAGGTGGGAATCGATGCCGAACTGAAAAGTTCCTACGACTCCTATGAGAAAGGCCATGAGTTCCTCCCCATCTTCCAGGGCACTCTGAACGACAATCCCAACCTGAAGGGCAACTCCGCTAATGAGGGAACCGACAACTCCGCCTATTTCTTTGAGAAAGGCTGGACTGTGCATCCCGTTGTGAATTTGTAAATACCATTAACGATAAAAAACTCAAATCATGAAATATTTCAATTCATTTGCTTCCATTTTCTGTGCCGCCGTCATGGGCATGTCGGTCATGACGAGTTGCGAGGGAGGCGACCTGTACAATATATTGGCCCCCGACTGGCTTTCCTCAAGGGCCGACTCCATTGCCAATTCAAAAGGATCTGGCGATGAAGTGGAGTTGGAAGGCATGATGGAGGATGTGTACACGATAGGTGCCATCGACTTCACCACAGGATGGTGGGCACAGTTCTCCAAGTATTATCAGATTCCTGAGGGTGCCGTGTGGAATGCCCAGTTCAACCTGGTCATCAATCCCAACGCCTCCAACACCTACAAGAATTTTGCGCTCATCATCACCAATGACGTTGACCGCGGCGGTTCCGGCTACATGGAGTATGGTGCCATCCGTTTCGACCACCAACCCAGCGGAAACTCGGAGTGGGGCGACTACATCGACCGCAGTTTTGTGGAGAGCACGCTCACGTTCAATACCGATACCGATGCAGGTGTGGACAAACTTGGCGGCAAGGTGACGCTGACCATTGACCGCTCATCTGGTGGACTGTATGTCAAAATAACCAATGGCACGGTGACAAAGATCTACAAGCAGGTCTCTTCGCTCGTCAACCTCAATGAAGATCCTTCCAACACCACGATCCGTGCTTTCCTGGTGCCCGAGGGCTCCTACATCAATTTCCTCTCCACCAACATCGAGCCTATCGGAGGATGCACCTCTGCTGAGGACAAGCAACCGTTGTCGATGACACTCTCCGGCGTGCCCAGTGAGGTGCTCGTTGGCACAGAACTCTCCGAAGCCATGGCCAACGTGACGGCTCTCGTGCAGTTCGAGCAGGGTGTCTCAAAGACCGTCACTGCTGAAGACCTGATCTTCAAGGCTATCCCCAACTACGAAGAACTGGGACAGAAGACCCTCGTCGTTCTCTACAACAAGACCTTCAAGGGTGCCAACTGTGATGAGCCCATCATTGCCAGCAAGACATTCAGTGTGGTGAAAGAACTCTCCGCCTTCACAGAGACTGTGGTTGTGCCCCATCCAACGATCTTGGGAGCCGCAGACAACTCATCGGGATGGTGGAGTGTCCACACCGACAACATCAAGGTGGAACCAAAGGAGACAAAGGTAGTCAACTTCACCAACTACACCACGGGAGAGAACAACTGGAACAATTTCGTCATTGTCCTCAACAAGGCAAGTTTGGCTGAATATGCCGTAGTCCGTGCCGACAACTACGGATGGGGCGACGGCTACGCAGCATGCACCGCCAGCGGCGGACCTGCAGACTGGGATGCTTGGCGTGCCGCCATGAACGGAGCCAAAGTCACCGCATACATCACCAACAATGGTGACGGAACAGCCGACGTGAAAGCCGTGATGCACGGAACCGACGGTGTGGACTATGAGCAGGAGTACAAGGGTATCAATACCGTAGACCCGGACGACTTCTATTTCCGCTTCACTGTGGACGGATGCCATATGGTATTCGACAATGAACTTGGCACATCTGACTGTTCTGCCGCTTGGTGGTCAGTGTTCACCCCCAATGTGAAAGTCAAGCCTCATCAGATCTGCACTGTCAACTTCACCAACTACTCCTCAGGAGCCAATAACTGGAACAACTTCGTCGTCATTCTCAACGCTGCTGACCTGAGAGAATATGCCGTGCTGCGCGCCGACAACTACGGATGGGGTGATGGCTACGCAGCCTGCAAGCCCAGTGGCGGCCCTGCCGACTGGGGAGCATGGCTCAGCGCGATGAATGGTGCCCAGGTGACACTCCAGATTGCCAACAATGGTGATGGCACAGCCGATGTGAAAGCAGTGATGCATGGCACCGACGGTGTGGACTACGTTCAGGATTATATCGGCATCAACATGGTCGATCCCGATGACTTCTATTTCCGCTTCACTGTCGATGGCAGTTACCTTGTATTCAAATAAAATCAACAACCTAACAAATTGCCTGCGGACATTCGTGCCCGCAGGCAATTGATATCTGCATGATCATGATTAAAAATTTAACTAGACTGACCTGTTTGCTGTGTATGGGTTTGTTGGCTGCTTGTGGCAGCGATGACAGCAAAGATGAGGGTGGAGGCGGCAGCGTGACACCCGCCAGCGTGTCGGTGTCTGCTCCTGTGGTTTCTTCCATTACCACAACCACTGCAACGGTCACAGCCACTGCCATAGGCCCTGACATCAAGAGCCGTGGCGTATGCTATGGCACCACAGCCAATCCTACCATCAACGACACCAAACTCACCGCTTCTGACAATAATATCAGTGTGGCCCTCTCCGGACTGCAGCCCGCCACGACCTACCATGTGCGCGCCTATGCCCAGACATCCTCCAACTACATCTACTCCAAGGATGTGACGTTCACCACTGTCAAGAATGAGGAGGTCACCTGGACGGCCCCGACTTATCCCGACGACTATCGCAGTATCGCCGGTTGGGAGAACCGCTCCCGGTGGAATCTTGCCAATGTGCATGACCCCTCGGTCATGAAAGCCGAAGACGGATATTACTATATGTACTGCACCGATGCCGGTTTTGGCAATCCTCAGGCAGGACATGGTCATTTTCATTGCCGCCGTTCCACCAACCTCGTCGACTGGGAATATCTTGGAGCCACCATGTCTGCCCTGCCATCCTGGGTAAGCGAGAAACTCAATGAGATCCGTGCACAGATGGGACTTGGAGCCAGCACCACCAACTACAGCAACTGTGGTTACTGGGCACCCTGTGTGAGAAAAGTCAGAAACGGCCTCTACCGCATGTATTATGTCATCACCATCGACGGTACGATCGACGGTTCCAACACATGGGGAGAGCGTGCTTTCATCGGACTGATGGAAACCTCCAATCCCGCAGACGTGGGAAGTTGGGAGGACAAGGGATATGTCATCACCAACTACTCTGACCGTGAACTCAACTACAAGGTGAGTCCCACATCCTGGGAGCAGTGCTATTTCAAATACAATGCCATCGACCCCAGTTATATCATCACTCCAGAGGGTGAGCACTGGCTTGTCTATGGCTCGTGGCACAGTGGATTCCCCATCGTGCAACTGAATCCGGAAACAGGCAAGCCCATCGCCTCTCCCCTCCCCGAACCTTGGGGAAGCGCCAACGAGAGCGCATACGGCAAGCGCATCTATACCCGGAACGCCTCTTCGCGCTGGCAGGGTTCAGAGGCCCCAGAGGTTATCTACCGCGACGGTTACTATTACCTCTTCCTGGCTTACGATGCCTTGGATGTGCCCTACAACACACGTGTGGTGAGAGCCACGAAAGTCGATGGACCTTATTATAGCATGACAGGAGCCGAGGTGACCAAAGGAGGCGATGCCTTCCCCATCCTCACCCATCCTTACAAGTTCGCCAACAACGACGGTTGGGTGGGCATCTCCCACTGCGCCGTGTTCGACGACGGTAACGGCAATTGGTATTATTCCTCTCAGGGAAGATTCCCCATAGGTTCCACATCACAGCCCAACTGGGCACCCAACGCCATCATGCTGGGACATGTGCGCTCCATCCTTTGGACGAAAGACGGATGGCCCGTGGTGATGCCCGAGCGCTATGCCGCTGTTCCACAGACAGCCATCAGTGAAAACGACCTCGTGGGCAAGTGGGAAAATATCGACCTGTCATACAAATATGGTGAGCAAAAGAAATCAGAAACCATCAACTTGTCTGCCGACCACACTGTATCCGGCGGTCCTTGGAACGGCAAGGCATGGTCTTTCGATGCAGCCACCAATACGCTGACGATCAACGGTGTGGAATTGCTCCTGAAGCGCGAGTGCGACTGGGAGTCCAATCCCCGCAGGGCCACTATTGTCTACGCCGGTTTTGCGAACAATGGCCGGACTACTTATTGGGGCAAGAAATCAGCCAACTGATGCCTCTTACCCCTCCCTGCATTTTGAAGCAATAACAGACAATTATTCTCAGTGTTTCTCATTTACGCAAAACTATCACAATCGTTTGTGATAGTTTTGCTGTTTTGGGGCGTTTCTCGCTCACAATTTATCCACATCTATAGACAGACCTATGCTGAAGGAAGTACCTGAAGTCAGCGGAGAACAATAGTAATATGCCTTTGGCTTGTAATTGAAGATATTGTCGACAGCAGTGTTGAGGTTGATGCCCTTCCATATATGGTGCTGAAGCATCAGTTTCCAGATGGTGTAACCCTGATCTACATTGGTGCTGCCTGACTGTGGTTTGCCTTGGCTGCGACCTGAGAGAGCCGCATCAAGAGCATAGTAGCGAGAGAAACGATGGTCGTAGCCTACCCGCCACGTAAAAGAATGCGAACGGGGTTGGGAGAACTGTGAGTAGATGACGTTGCCTGTCTCATGCATCCAGGAGTAGTTCAACCGGAATGACACCCCGCAATCCCAGATATGCCCTAAACTCATATCGACGCCCCACACCTTGATGCCATCCTCATTCCAGTAAAGCGCACTTTCCATGCCCTCGTAAAGTCCGCCATCGATGGTGGTGATACGCTTGTCAAAGATATTGCAATACCCCATGAGGGTAAAGTTGTAGCGTCCGTTCAGGACCCCGCTGTTTCTGATGCGGTTGGTCCTCTCGATGGCGACATTGAAATTGTGGCTCTTCTCCGGTTTCAAGTCAGGATTTCCGAGGATCATATACCCCATGTTGCCCATGTCGAAGTGCATATACATCTCCTTGAGAGAAGGAGCCCTGAAACCACTGGCATAGTTGGCACGGAAGGTCATCCATGGGAACTTATACACGACGGCGAGACGCTCTGTGAGCGCCTTTTGGGCAGAAGCAGAGAAATAATCGTAACGCACACTACCCACGATGTTCAGTTGGTTGGTGATGTTCCAGTCAAACTGAGCATAGCCGTCGACATTGTCTTGCGCGTGGTTGGCGTTGTCAACAAACTGATAAGTCGTGAGATAGTCGTGCATATAGTCGGCCCCGAGGATCAGATGATTCTTTCCAAACGAATGGCTGTACAGCGCATGCAACACATGCTGCTGATTGCTGTAGTCATGGTCGTGAGTCCGCGAACCGTCGGGCAGGAAATTGGCCTTGTCATACTGGTCGAAAGCGTATGACAGATCAAGATGTCGGTCCTTGTTCCAAGTATACCTTCCTTTCAGTCCGGCACTGTATCCATTGAAATGATAGTCGTGCGTGTCGCGCTCACTTGTGCGGAAGAAATAGTTCCCCCTCCCGATGAGTGTCAACTGTTCCGTGGCGCGCCATGTCAGTCTCTCCTTGACATTGTAGGTCTTTTGCCCATAGAGCCGGCTGATATCCGATTCGTCTTTCAATACCGACTCATCATAAGGCAAGCCCTGCGCCTTCTTCATCAGTTCCATGGCCACCTCCTCAGCCGAGTGAGCCTTAGGCAGGTCTACAGGATCAATTTTAGTATGTTGGAAACTCGTCTGCGAGTTCCATTTTGCCTTGTTGAATGAGAATGTAGCGCCATGGCGCCATTCATTCCCGAAAGAGTTGAAGCGCGAGTTGACATTTGCCGTCCAAGGCTCGATGTTCTCCCTGCTGATGATGTTGACCACCCCACCCACGGCATTAGAGCCATAGAGCGCCGAAGACGCACCTTTCACAATCTCTATGCGCCCCACGTTGTCGAGATTCAGGCGGTTGTAGTCAACGTTGTCCATGGTCTCGCCAGCCATTCTCTCCCCATCGACGAGGAAGAGCACCGCATTGCCGCCAAATCCGCTCATGTTGAGAGACGTCTCCTGACTCATGGCCAAGCCGAACTCCAGTCCTGGAATCTCCTGTGTCAGCATGTCCTGAATATTCGTGGCATCAGCAATCTTGATGTCATGGAGAGTGATCAGCCTTGTGACAACAGGTGCATCTTTCAGAGCCTTAGGCGAGTGTGAAGCCGTGATGACCACGGGTTCAAGGTCTATGGAGTCACGAATCGCCTGGGCAGAAATTCCACCGGCCAGCATGGACAAAACCATGCCGGCCAAGATGGAATGTGCAAACCTGCTCTTCAAGTATTTTGTCACAATTTATTTCTTATTTCCTGAAAATTGCCCAACAAAGTCAAACGGCATATTGCCGTACTTCAATGCAAATGTCACAACTACCTTATTGTTGTTGAAGATGATTGTTACGTCATTAACGGAATAAACTTTCTGCTCCCCTTTAGAATTTAACACAGTACCTTCGTATGAAGCCAGCCTACCCACGATATTATCGCCATTCTTTGTCAGTGTGATGTTCTTTACAAGAAGTGCAGGAAGTGACATCATACCCTCTCCGTATTCAGGAATAGTCATGTCGATAGATGTGTCTGAGGCTTTGGTAAACTCAAACGTCTTGGTTCCTTTATCTGGATCTCCCATGACAGTCATGATTTCTTCACCAGTATAAGAGCCTGCCACCTGTGAGGCAACAGCCTGCGCTGGCTCATCATCATCATTTCCACAAGCACTCATTCCCATGACGATGGCCACTGCGGCAACCATCATCATCATCAAATTTTTGATTTTCATACAATAAAAACGATTGATTAATAATTTAAAAATCTAATAAAGTGTTTTATTTCTCTGTTCCCAACTGTTGGGTGGTATAGTCATATTCTGATCCGTATGTGCTGTGAGGAATGCTGAAGATGAGGATCATGAACAGGACAGCAAAACAGACGACCCATTTGTTGTGCTTCCACTTCAGGGTGGCAAGAGCAGCCACAAAGAACAGGAATGACAGCAGCGTCTTGTTGTCCGTAAGGTCTGTTCCGAACGGGACCCCCGTCCACCATGGACCGAAAGCCGCATGCTGCACGAGAGGTCCGAAGATGAAGCCCCCGACAAAGAGGGTCGCCACGGTGATTTTCAGCCATTTTTTATAACTTTTGTTCCTGATCACCCTCAAGAAAGTGTAGACAGCGAACAGCATGGCCGCAAACATCAGCAAGATATGTGGCACCAAGATGGTGGCAGGAACATCATTTCGGAACCGTATCACCACCGGCTCCTCAGCAGGCCAATTCTTTCCGTCGAGAGTGACATAATATTGCAGTTTTCCCCCGACCGGCTGCGCTGGCAATGCAGCCTGCAACCCACCTTCATCCCATTTGAAATCCACTGTGGTGTATTCATTCGTTGTCGGATATTGGCGGTAATGCAACTGTGCCTTGGCATTTGACGAGACGCCTTTAAGAATCACCGTCTCATCTTGCTGCACACCACTTCTGGGGAACTTGATCTTATGCTTTTCCCCATTCAATTCCATGGTCACTTTCTTGGGATAAGTGGGACCGGTCATGCGCTGGTATACGCTCAATGCCAATGTGATGACTACGGCTAAAAGCCAATACATGATTTTTCTCATCTCACAGGAGGTGTTAAGTGAACTTGAAATACGATTGTCTCTTCGCCCCGGAGCACTTTCACAGGAATGGTGGTGCCAGGCTGCAGTTCCGACAAGCGCTGCATATATTCTTCGATGTCCTTGAGAGGCTTACCGTCAATTTCCTGAATGACGTCGCCGCTCCTGATGCCCGCATTGTGTGCAGGTTTTCCAGCCACCACGATGTCGGCACGAAGACCGGGGATGTCGCTTGCCCCCATGACATCAGGCATCAGGCCCAATGTGACCTTGAACTTGGCATGGCTCATTTTCTGGCTGCTTGGCACATTGATATAATCGGGTGCCTCAGGCATGTTTGCCAACCGGGCGACCAAATCCTTCGTGAAGTCCAGGGTCTGCTGCATACCATCATAATTCAAGGTGAAAGGCTTATCTGCGGGAGTGTGGTATTCCATGTGACCACCCGTAGTGAGGAAGAGGACCGGGATTTCGGCCGCCACGAATGAGGCATGGTCGCTTGGACCATAACCATCAGGAATACAGGTAACATGGAGGCCTGCCTGTTGGGCGGCATCCTCCACCATGGCCTTGAATCCACTGCTGGTGCCCGTCCCCGACACGCTCATGGCATGGTCGCGCATGCGTCCCACCATATCCAGATTCACCATCGCGACAATACTTTTTTTGTCTTTAGGGAGGTTGATGCGCTGTTTGTCATCTTGTTTCATCCAATCCAGGAAGAACTTGGAACCGACAAGTCCCTGTTCCTCTGCTCCAAAGAATGCGAAGATGATGCTCCGGGGCGAACGCACCTTTTTAAAATGCTCGGCCAACTGAAGCACCACGGCATCACCGCTGGCATTGTCGTCTGCCCCAGGATGCACCGCCACGGTATCGGGACGACGTGAGCCAGACCCTTCACCACCCCACCCCAGATGGTCATAATGCGAACCGACCACGATGTATTCGTTTTTCAGCCGCTTGTCTTTTCCCGGAAGCACAGCAATGATGTTATGGGTAGTTCTCTTCTCAGTCTTCCCATAGGTGAAATTGTGATAGTATCCTTTCAGTTTCTTTTCCCTGACAATAGGTTTGAGTTTCAGACCGCGAAGTTTGCCTGCAATGTATTCAGAAGCGAGGGTGTCGCCTTCAGTGGCCGGATACCTGCCCTGAAGTTCCTGCGAAGCCAGGTATTCCACGGTTTGCCTCATGTCGTCCTGCTTTTGAGCATGTGTCTGCAAGACAAGTGCCAAAGCCAGGAAAAATATATAATACCTAATTCTCATGAATCTTGCGCTGTTTTAATTCCGGGTGCAAAGTTACAACAAAGATTTTAATCTCACACTCCACATTTATTATGATTTTTTCTGTTTTAAGTTGACAGCGACCAAATAGATAAGCAGTGAAATTTTGACAATTATATCCCTTATCCAGCAAAAAATCATTGATTTCTTTGCCATATCGGAAATAACAATTACCTTTAGGGCTTCAAAATAAAACCCATTTCCAAGTGATTCCGACAGACATTGATTGCAAGTCTACAGACATGCCCCATCACATTTGTTTCAAGCACTGGCTGGCACTTCTCCTGTTGTGTCTCTCAGCCACCACCGACCTCACCGCTCAGAACGATGTGGTCCGTGAAGACACGCTTGAAGAACTGACCGTGATGTCACGTTCGGCACAGCGCAGACTTGAAGAGGTGCAGGTGGGCGTGGAAAAAATCGACATAGGCACGATGGCCAAGGCACCATCGATTTTTGGTGAGCGCGACATTCTCAAGAATCTGCAACTGCTGCCAGGTGTGAAGAGCGAGAGCGAGGCATCCAGCGGTTATCAGGTGAGAGGCGGCACCTCAGCACAAAACCTGATCCTGCTTGATGGAGCCACTGTCTACAATGCCGGTCACCTGATGGGGCTTTTCTCCACCTTCTACGACGGAGCGCTCAACAATGCCTCCCTTTACAAGGGGACGGTGCCCGCCGTCTTCGGTGGCGGCACCTCCTCAGTGTTTGACATCAGCACTCGGGTAGGCGACATGCGCCAATATCATTTTGGAGGTTCCGTCGGTCTGCTCTCTGCCAGTGTGACGGCAGAAGGTCCCATACAGACCGACCGTTCCTCCTTCCTGTTCACCGCCCGCCGCTCCTATCTCGACCTGTTTCTCAAAATGACGAAAGACTACAGGAACAATACGCTCAATTTCTACGACACCAACCTGCAGTTCTCCTTCCGTCTGTCACAACGCGACCGTCTGTCGCTGACCTTCTTCCGAGGCCGGGACAACATGGGAGTGGAAGACCTGATGGACATGAATTGGGGCAACACCACCGCCAATGCGGGATGGCTGCATACGTTCGACGACAAGCATCACGCCTATACCCAACTCACCTTCAGCCACTTCGGCAGCGACGTGGGCATCGACATGCTCGACATCTACTACACGATGAAAGGCTTCATCAGGCATCTCACGCTGCATCACGACCAACGCTGGATGCCCACTCAGCGTATGACCCTCAAATATGGCTTCGAGTCCACTTACCTGCAGTTGCAGTCTGCCGAATGGGACATCAACCTGTTGCATCAGAGAGAGAAGCGAGATGCATGGAGCAACGCCGTCTGGCTGCATCATGAATGGAAGGTCGCCAATCACCTGGAGTTGTCGTCAGGTCTGCGCCTCCACCTTCACAGCGTTCTTGGCGGAGCCCCCTATTACCATCTCGACGATGCGGGCAACATCACCCAAACCGAGCACCCTGGCAGCGGACATATCGTGAAGACCTACACCCATCTGGAGCCCCGTTTCAGCGCCAACTGGCAAATAACACCCCGCCAGAGCATCAAGATAGGCTACAGCCGCATGACACAGGACATCCATGCCATCCGTGGCAGTTCGATGTCGATGCCCTTCGACCGCTACACCATGTCCAGCAACCTTCTGAAGCCCGAGGTGGCCGACCAGGTGGCCGCCGGATGGGCAGGAATCACCCCTGGCAGCGACTACGACTTCTCCGCAGAAGCCTATTTCAAGACCATCCACAACGTCTATGACTACCGCGACGGGAAATCATTCTATTCTGAGATAGAGATTGAGCGTCTGTTGCTTGGAGGTCGCGGCCGTGCCTATGGACTTGAACTCTGCGCCCACAAGAACAAAGGGAAATTGACAGGCTGGGCCAGTTACACCCTGTCGTGGTCGGAGAACAAGATTGCCGGCATCAACAACGGCGACTGGTATACAGCCTCCAACGACCGTCGCCACGACTTCTGCATCATCGGCATCCTCGAGGGCCGACGAGGATGGGAATTCTCCGCCATGTGGCGCTACAACACCGGTCAGGCACTGACTGCCCCCAGCAGCAAATACGAAGTCAACGGCAGGACCTATTACTATTATGCCGAACGCAACGGTTACCGTGCCCCTGCCAGTCACCGTCTCGACCTCAGTGCCACGCATACCAAACGGCTGCGTCATGCCACCCGCATCTGGTCGTTTGGCATCTACAATGCCTACAACCGTTACAACCCCTATGTCATCCGTTTCATCAACGACGAAGACAAGCCATCGGGCACCACTACCCAACTGACAGCGATGTTTGGCATTGTGCCCTCCATCACTTTTGCCTTAAAATATTGAAAAGAGTCCGACGAGTCAGAAAAGTCCGACGAGTCAGAAAAGATAAGAGAAACGATCATGAAAGCAAGAATAATGATGCCCCTCCTCTGTGTGCTGCTATTCACCGCATGCGAGAAAGAGATTGATTTCGACTATCACGAAATCGCTCCGTTGGTGGTTGTCGAAGGACGGGTGACCAACGAGGGCACAGAGGTGCATATCACCAAGAGCCGATCGGTGACCGACTCCGTGCGTGGAAAGACGCTTCCTGGTGCGACCGTTGTCATCACCTGCGATGGGCATCAGGAAACGCTCTCTTACCACCCTGCCGATGACTGCTACAAGTCAGCCATGAAAGGGCAGGCGGGCAAGACCTACCAATTGAGCATCGACTTCGAAGGCAAGCATTATGAGTCGACATCCACCATGCCAGCCCCTGCTCCCATCATCTCCACCCAATTCTACTGGATGAAGGTGCTGGAAGAGCGTCTGCTGGTCAACGTGCTGTGGGCCACTGATCCCCGACCTGATGTCCGCGACTATTATTATTTCCGTATGGACCGCCGTTCCTCCCATCCCCATGTCTTGGCCAAGATAAAGAACCATCCCAAGCCCTATCGCTGGAATGTGTTCGACGACCGTGGCAACCCGCCGGGCTTTGTTTTCCGCGACATCCATTGCATGATGGAACGGACAGCCGAGGAAGACAAGGAAGATGACTGGGACAGGATTCTGTATGCAGGAGACACCATCACGATGCAGTTGATGACCATCGACCAGCCCACCTACGACTATTTCCGCACGCTCATCTCAGGACAGAGCGGCGGAGCCAATCCCATCAGCAATATCACAGGAGGATGTCTGGGATATTTCACCGCCGCCAGCATATGCAGGTCCGACACTCTCATCTACCGGCCGGAGGAAGTGCTGGATGCGACGGATTATCACCCACAATTCAGCGGGGAATAAGAAGAAAAAAAGTATCTTTTTATCTCAACTGACCATGAAATCCGAAATATTTTCCTAAATTTGTGCTGTCGTTGTGTGATTTCATTACTTTGTTTTAGCACCACCGAAGAACCACCATGACCTATTTGAATATCCCCATCCTGGCCAACTATTACATTGCTCCTGGATTAGCCATTAAGGCAGGTATTCAACCTGGTTTCCTATTGGGTCAGAAAACAAAAGGTTCTGAAAGGATATCGGGAGGCAATTGGGCAGATTTTGAAGATTCAGAAACAGAAGGTTTGAAGAAACTCGACATCTCCATTCCCATTGGCTTATCTTATGAAATTTCCAATTTCGTCATTGATGCCCGCTACAACCTCGGTGTGACGAAAATCGTAGATGACCGTGATATTCTTGATGATTATGACAAATCCAAAAACAGTGTCTTCATGCTGACCTTGGGTTATAAGATTTCTTTCTAAAACCAATAGCAAGGAGCGCGGGCGCCCCGCCCCGCATCAACAATACCGATGGCGACCTCGTCTGCAATGATGCTGACGAGGTCGCCCGCTTTCCGAGTCCGGTGAGATCAAAATGTGCAGATACCGTCCCAACTCATCAAATCGGCACGCACATATCCGATTTTTCCGTCAATCTTGATTTTGTACCAGCCTTTCACCTTTCCCAGACAGTCGTATGGATCAGGCAGGTCTTCGCAATCAGGAATCTTAGCGATGACGGCCGTTTTGGTAGACGGTCCCTTGCGCACGTTGATGTTTCCCTTACGGTCAAGATTCCGGTAAACAATGCCCTGTCCTTTCTCGGCACTGTAAACCACCACACGGTGTCCTGCTTTGGGCACATCCGTATCTTCTTGGGTAGACACGGTATATGTCGTAGCATTGATTTTCACAAGGCGTCCCACGACTTCACCCGCACTGTCAACCACCATCTTCATGCTCTGGGCATTCACCCCTATCCACATCAACAAGGTGGCAAAAATCAACATCATTCTTTTCATAATCAAAGTGTTTTAAAGTTCAATTGCACAAAAGTACAACTTTTTCTCTCATTTCATACTCATTTATAAGTAATTCTTTTCAAAACGGTGCATTATTCCAGAAAAACATCACAACAAATTTAGAGCGATGGCCGCGCAGGCTTCTGCATCGGCCAAGGCATGATGATGCCTTTGAAGATCATATCCACAGGCGGCGGCGACAGTTTGCAGTTGATGATTGGGCAGAGAATACCCGAATTGCCGCCGTGCTGCGCTGAGTGTATCGCAGAAGAGATAATCGGGATAATCCATCTGATAGACTCTGAACACCGCTTTCAGACAAGCCTCATCAAAGCGTGCGTTATGTGCGACGAAGGGGATGGAGGCAATCAGGTCGGTTCTGTTGTCAAACGCCAACTGCCCGGAGAAAAACACATCCACGATTCTCTCCTCCACCTGATGCCATACCTTTGGGAAGACCAGCGCATCGTCGGTGTCGCGACAACTCAGTCCATGCACCCGCTGGCAGAACCAACTGTAATAATTCGGTTCCGGCTGTATAAGGCCATAAAAAGAATCTACGATTTTCCCATGACGCACCATGACGACCCCCACAGAGCAGACACTCGACGGATGCTCGTTGGCCGTCTCAAAGTCAATGGCAATGAAATCCCTTAACATAGTCGTCCTAGTGGATGGCTTTCACCCCCTTGTGAGTTGGCGTAATGGGCAAGATATGGCCCTCTGCATCAAACTCCATGCGGTCGATGCACACCTGGCGGTGGAAACCCGGCCCCAGATTTCTGTCCATGAAGGTTGGGTTGATGCGGTGATAGATGACATACCACTCATCACGTCCCGGCAACTGCACCACGCTGTTGTGCGCAGTTCCAAAAATGTTTTCATCAGGCCGCTGTTGCAGGATGACGGGCTGCGCCGCCACCTCAATAGGTCCGAGAGGCGAACTGCTTGTTCCGTAAGCCACATGGTAGTTGGGTGAGCCAGTGTCGTCAACGCTCCACAGGAAATAATACAGGCCGTTGCGTTTGAACACATAAGCCCCCTCACGGAAGGCATAGTCGCGAAGGGTTCCGCCCCTGGGTGTCATCACCGTGACCGTTGTGGTGTCGATGCTGGTCATGTCCTCATTGAGTTTTGCACCTGCCATATAGCCGTTTCCCCAATAGAGATACGCCTGTCCGTCATCATCAAGGAACACATCGACATCTATCTGCTGACCGTTCTTAACACCCTCCGGACGTTTGTTGACAATAGGTTTTCCGAAATCATGGAAAGGTCCTGTCGGACTGTCTGCGACAGCGACGCCAATTGCCTTTTGCCTACCCTCATCACCACTATAGTAAAGATAATACTTACCGTTTCGCTCGATAGCAGCAGGAGCCCATGCATTGCCCCTCGCCCATTTGGTCTGTTTGGGCAGATCAAGCGCCACCCCCTCATAACGCCATTCCGCCAGGTCGGCCGAAGAGAAGCAGGTGAAGTACCACCCACCCCACCCCGGATGCCCGTCGGTAGTGGAATAAATGTAGTAGCGATTGGTTTTCCTGTCATAGAGGATTTCGGGATCGGCATGAAACTCCGGGAGAATGGGGTTACCGCTCCATTTTTCCTTTTTTACAGTGCTGTTCAAAGACTCATCGGTGAGCACATATCCCCATCGCTTCTGAAGCCGTTGCATCTCCTCTTCGGTGAGGGAGATGACCGTCCCATGGCGTGGATGGAAATCCTTGTCAAACGACAGGGGTTTGGCGGAGAAGGTCTTCAGGTCTGAGGAAGTCTGATACTCGTATCTGCCACTGCCATAGAGGTCGTACATCAGGACATACTCATCCGAATCATTCAGTTTGAACACGCCGCTGCCCTCGACACCGGTCTTGGAATCAGCATATGCGTCGATGAATTTGAAGTTCTCCTTCCATTTGCCGAGCAATTTCTTGGAAGTAGCCATCTGGATGCCATTCTGTATCTCCTTTCCCTCAGCATTCTTGATGTTACCTTTATAGAACATGTGGTAGGTGCCGTTGCGCTCGATGATATCGTTGTCGAGACAACTGTATTTTGCCCGGAAGAGCACCTTTGGCTCACTTTCAAACCCAGTGAAGTCGCTATTGGCATAGGCATAGTATGTCACCATGCTCTGGCGATTGTCGTTGGTGCGCTGCAAGGTGAAGTAAATCATGTATTTCCCCGCCTTTTTGTCAAAAATGGTCTGTGGAGCCCACACCCAGTAGGCATCGGAGAAATGTTCCGCGAAATCTTTGGCGAGCACCACCTTCGCATGTGTCCAGTCGATAAGGTTCTTGGACTTCAGCATGACGATGCCCGGATTCTCTTTCCATCCGTTGCGCACGGTGTTCATGTCGGTGGCCACCATATAGAAGCAGCCGTCCTCCCCCCTGAGTATATGCGGGTCACGTATGCCGCCGCTGGTGCTGATGGTGTCGCTGGTGATGACAGGCCAGTTGCGGTTGAGTGTCCTCCAGCACTTGCCATCTCTGCTGATGGCGAAGCGCAGTTGCTCTTGTCTGAAATTGTCGCCAGTGCCCTCAAAATAGGCGAAGAGATACCCAGTATAAGGAGTCTGGAGCGCTTTTTGCTTTTTGGCTGCTGATATATTGAGCGAGCAGGCAGCCACCAGGAACAGCAGGAATAGTTTTTTCATCATGTTTTTAGGTGAAGGTTAGATTGGATGGATTGCTTGTAGGCACGACTGGTCGTGTCATGATTCTCTGATGTGCAAAAATACATATTTGGGGGAGATTTCACAAATTTTACAGCAAGAAATGTGAGGTCGACTGCTCTGGTGTCGGTCGCGCTATCGACAAGGTGGCCAAGCCTTCCCTTCTCGTCCAAGGTGATTAACCTTTATTAACCCACAATTTCGTAGGACCGGACCAGAAAAATGCTATTTTTGCAAATCATTTTCAAAAGTACAACAAATATCAATAGATTATATCACTTTAACCAATTCTTGTAAAAATGAAGAGAACTTTAGTTTTATTCGGTCTCATCATGTGTTTTGCCATGGGGCTCTCAGCACAGAGCATCTTGGGCAAATGGCGTGCCCAACAGATTGAAATAGAAGGCGCCAAGGCGACCGTTGATATGACCTTCAAAGCAGACAAGACCTTGTTGATAGAACTGTTCGTCAACATGGACAATTCCGAAGAGGTGGAAATGCAGTTTCATCTGAATATCGATGGCACCTATGGAGAAAAGAACGGCAATGTCCTCCCTTACAAACTCAATTCCGACAATGCCAACATCGTTTTTGACAAATTAAAATTCAAGGGCGAGATGGCTGAGCAGATGAAAAACAACAAAGAGTTGGAGACTGGCTTAAGAAAACTCATTCAAGACCAAGTCAATGAGTCGAAGAGCGAGATGACAAAGGAGATTCCGGCAGAAGGCGAAATGATCATTACCGAAATGACCGCCACCTCCATGAAAGTCAAAATGGACGATAAAGACGATAAAGATAACGAAATACTCGACTTTGTAAAGGTTGACTGATTTCCTTTTCAGGCTACCTTTTCTAAATACATATATGACATCCCCTCCCCTGACAGTCAGGAGAGGGGATATTCTTAACTCATCAGCGTATCCCAGATACGCTCTTAATTGCTGCCTTTACCTGCGCCATGTTGCTGCGCGAGACGGGGAGGGATTCGCTGGAATGCCTGATGAGCAGTTTTGTGGAGCCAGAATGCGAGACAATCTGCTCTACCTGAGCGAGATTGACCAAAAAGGCTCGATGGCAGCGGACAATCATCGGATAGCCATTCAGTGTTTCATCCATCTGTTTCATCGTGGCACGGAGCATGTCAGTATGCACCTGTCCGTCGCGCAAATGACAGACCTTGACATAGTTGCCAACGGCCTCAATATATAATAAGTCAGATACCTGGAGCGTCACGGATTCGTTGGTCGTGCCTGTGAGCGTGAGTTCCTGCCGAAGGGGTTTCTCACTTGGCTTTTCCTCTTCGTTCATCGGGGACTTCTCTGACTCTTGTTTGTCAGGTTTGGCATCCGCCACTACCGCCGCAGCGTTTTGCATGAGTTTCTCTTGCATCTCCTTCAACTCCTCATTCAGCAGCCGCGTCTCTTCCAGTTCCATCGCCAAATACTTGCTGCGGAACTTGAAGCGCCAATAGAGTCCGATGGCAAAGGAGCAGAAGGCGATGATGACAAGGGTTTCAAGGAAATTGACGACAGAAAACTGATTTCCCTCCGCACGGCCGCTCAGCACGAAATGGCGGTAAAGACAGATGCCCAGTGCCACAAGCGGCGTATTGATCAACTGAAAGCAGAGGTTGCGGCGGATGATGTATTCGACACCTTTCTTGAACGATCTCGGCATATGGACAACATACTTCAGGATCATGTCCGTGATCATGCAGATCGAAAAACCTATCACGCCCAAAGCCATCAGATGCACATACCCCTGCCACTGCCACGCATCCAATCCGAAGGGTTTGAATACAGCCAGCGCCACCACGGTAAACGTGGTACTGATGATCCTCGTCGTAATCGTTTCTAAACGTCCCTGTTTCATACTGGGTACAAAAGTAGTTTTTTTTCCTTAAACAGTCAAACCATTCTTCATGTTTCTGCCATTTGTCACATTACCGTGCTGTTTATCCCAGAAATTTGGAGGGATGAACAGCACTCCGTATTTTCGCAGTGCGATTTTGCAAAGAAACAACAAGAAAAGATATGTTGATGAAACCAAGAACGATCATCGGTGTAATTTTCATAGTGGCCAGTTTGCTGAAATTGGCCACGTTGTGGGGGATTATCCATTGGAGTTGGTTTGAGAACCTGTCGGAGGGTCCCTGGGCCATGTATCTCTGTATATTTATACTATTATATGCAGGTGTTCATCTCGTGGTGGACAGTTACCGTCGCGACCCCGACCAATGGTTGCAGCGCCCGCTGCCCATTGGCGAGGACGGCAAGCGCATCCGCTGCTCGGTGCATTATGGCGGAGACGAGTACGTCTATCATGGCGAGATATTTCATGGTGCCCGGCTCGATGCCTTCTGCGGAGGCATCCGCCTGGACTTGCGAGAGGCAACCATTACGGAGGATGAGGAGATTGACATCCACACTTTCTGCGGCGGCATTGAGATCATCGTGCCCACGACGGTCAATGTGGAGGTGAAAAGCCAAAACTTCATCGGCGGCGTCGGCAATCATACTAACAGCAAGGCCAACGGCACGGCTCCTACCCTCCACGTCATCGCCAGCAATTTCCTCGGTGGCGTGGATATTAGGAATTGATTTTGTAGTTTTTTCAGCGTCTGGTACGACAAATGAGTAAAAGATAAATTAAATTGATGAATCATATGAAAGCAATAAGAATCGCAGCACTGATGGCTGCAATGATGATGACGATGGTGACGTTCGCAGAGACACATGACTGGGGCGGACGGGTGATTGACGAGAAAGGCGAACCGATGCCCTTTGTGAATGTGGTGCTGCTGTCGCTGCCCGACTCGGCATTCGTACAAGGTGCGACGACCGATGAGCAGGGTGTTTTCAAAATTGTGACGGATGTCAACCAGGGATTGTTCAAGGTGACATGCATGGGTTATCAGACCTTATATGTCAATGCGGGCCAAAACCTGACCATCCAAATGAAGGAGGACACACAGTTGCTGGGCGAAGTTGTGGTGAAGGGGCAGTTGCCGCAGACCCATGCCAAGGGCGATGCCATGCGGACCACCGTGGCAGGAACGATACTGGAGAAAGCAGGCACGGTGAGTGATGCCCTGTCGAAAATTCCGTCGGTAGAGACTGAGCGCGACGGTGCCGTGAAGGTGCTGGGACGCGGCGATGCCGAGGTATATATCAACGGACGACGGGTGCAAGACAACAGCGAACTCTCCCGGCTGCGTTCCGATCAGATACAGCATGTGGATGTGGTGCAGAACCCCGGTGACCGATATGCTGCTTCGACAAAGGCCGTTGTGCGTATCACGCTGAAAAAGGCGCAGGGTGAAGGCTTTAGTTTCCAGGATAACCTCGAAGGTGTATATCAGTATGGCCATACTTTGACCAATAACCTTGACGTGAACTACCGCACTGGCGGGCTCGACATCACCGCCTCGCTGTGGGCCGGGCGCTATGGTCACGCCAAGTCGCTGCAGGAGAACACCCTGACCTACTATGCCGGACCAGATAAGATCGAGGGTGTCAGTACGCAGGAGTCGAAGAGCATTTGGAAAGGTTGGTCGCCGCAGTTGCAGGTCAACTACATGGTGAACGAGAACCACAGTTTCGGCGCCTTCTACAAATACGACCGCCACCCCGGCAGCGACTTCAACAGCATGTTCTATACCGACAGTTACGAGAACAGCATTTTCAAGGAGCGCTCTGAGAGCCATATCACCCAAGATGACAAGTTTGTGAAACATATCTTCAATGCCTACTACAATGGCAAGGTGGGACAACTGAGCATCGACCTGAATATCGACGGTCTGTTCGACGACACCCAGTCACCTGGCAACACCAATGAAATGACGACAGAAGCAGGTGGCAGTCCCGTCAATCGAAGCATTGAAAGCAACACCATCAGCAGCAATAACTTCTGGGCCTCAAAACTTATCTTCGGCTATCCCATCTGGAAGGGTAACTTCTCTCTCGGTGGCGAGTACAGTTACAACCACCGAACGGATGCCTACGATTTCAAGGCCACCGATGCTGTTCCCGTGAAGACTACCGACACGGAGATCAACGAGAAATCAGCCGCTGTCTTCGCAGAGTATGGCCGACAGTTTGGCAAGGTGTTCACCCAGGTGGGTCTGCGCTATGAGCATCTGACGAACGACTATTTCAATTTTGGCAAAAAACAGGATGAAGTCTGCCGAGATTACGGTGACTGGTTCCCTACAGCCGTCATCTCCGCCCCTGTCGGCAAGGTGCAGTTCTCGCTGTCATACCGTCGCGATATTGAGCGTCCGCC
>JAEEGL010914140.1_pt1 | contig 32946 bp, 25 predicted proteins | sample 9134231 | NCBI WGS metagenome assembly JAEEGL01 (sample SAMN16246548, study PRJNA631951) | gut metagenome | biome: gut microbiome; feature: rumen; material: fiber-attached | host: Bos | place: Iran: Karaj | collected 2018-10
CAGCGTGACAGACTGCAGGCTCGTGCATCCGTCGAATAGGGCTGATGGTATTTCTTCGATACCCGCCGAGATCACTGCCGCAGACAGCGCGGTGCAGTCTGCAAATGCATGATCGCCGATTGTTTTCACACTGCCCGGAATTTCGAGGTGTTCCAGACTGGTGCAGTCTGCAAATGCATGATCGCCGATTCTGGTCACGTCGTTCGGCATGTTGACGTCTTTCAGACTGCTGCAGCCACGAAATGTTCCGTCAGCGATCTCGGTCACACTGTCCGGAAGATCCACCATCTGCAGCACAGTGCAGTTTTCAAATGCACAGTCGCAGATCTCACACACAGACCCCGGGATATATACCGAACACAGGGCGGTGCAGTCTGCAAATGCATGATTATCGATTCTGGTCACGCCGTCCGGTATGTTGACGTTTTCCAGACTGGTGCAGCCTGCAAATGCATGATTACCGATTCTGGTCACGCCGTCCGGCATGTTGACGTTTTCCAGACTGGTGCAGCATAAAAATGTTCCCTCCGCGATCTCGGTCACACCCGCAATATCTGCCGCGGTCAGATCGGTGCAGTACGCAAATGCGCCGTCCCCGATGGCGGTCAGGGTTGTCGGGAGCATAACGGACTCCATATTCTCGCAGCCTTGAAACGCAAAGCTGCCGATGCTCGTCACGCCCTCCCCGATTTCCAACGCGCTCACGCCGGCGGCACCGTAAAACGGGCTCGCTTCATCGGAAAAATCCGGCATTTCCCCTTCTCCGGTGATTGTCAGGGTTCCTGATTCGTCCAGCGTCCATGTGATATTTTCGTTCAGACTGCCGGACGTGGGGCCTTCGTCCGCAAAAGCCGTGAGCGTCGGTTCAAACAGCCTGACGCCCTCCGGCAGCACGGGCAGTGCCCCGCCGAGCAGCGTCGCCGCGGACAGGATGACAGCCGCGGTCCTCTTCCATCGTTGTTTCATGCTCTTTGGTCCTTTCTGCTGCATATTATTCCGCGCACCGCGCAGCTTCGGTACGACCATTTTTATTATAGCACATCGCAGCAGAAAATGCAATGCGCGATCGCGTAAAATTGGACTGCTCACAGACGACACGCCGCAAAAAAGCAGGACAGTCTGTGCAGCCGCCCGCGGGCGGCTGCTCTCCATTTGCATAGAATTTCATTTGCACGCATACACTGCACCAAATCAAAATGCGAGGTGCAATATGAAACAGCTCATCAAGAAATATGCGCTCAAAGCGGCTATGGTCGCCGGGCACGGCAAATCAACTGAAACTGTTTCTGGAACGGTAGTCGTCGCAGCAGGGGAGCGGCTTTGGAACGCTGCATCGGAAAGTAAATACAAAGGAACCGCCGTCTGCGGTTGATTGCAGACGGCGGTCAGAGTTCAGTAAGCTGTTTGATACCTGGTCATTTCATCCAGATACCGCAGCAGATATTTCAGGTCGACCATCGTCAGCATAGACGGCGCATAATCCGGGAATTCGATCGTCACCTGCTCCGTGAAATATTTGACGAGCGTCACTGCATCCGCGATCGTGACCCTGCCGTCGCCGTTGAAATCGGGCAGCTCACCGGCAATATAGCTTCTGCTGTTGCTGCCGACAGTCGGCACAAACGGGATCTCATGCTCGATCGCATAATACTCCAGCTGCGAGCCCGCGATGCCGCTGATCTGAGACAGCATCTTGGAGTCAAATGCCTGGTCTTCGACGATCCCGACTTCTCCCTGGAATTCCACCGTACAAAGCTCGTTGCAGCCATAGAAGAGCCGTTTGGGTATCCTCGTGATGCCGCTGCCGACCACCGCGGAATGCAGATATCTGCAATAGCCGAACACCTCTTCCCCGAGGTCTGTCACGGAATCCGGCAAAGTGAGCTCAAGCAGCCCGCAGCCGTAGAATGTCTGCTGACCGATGATCTCGATCTGCTTTCCGAAGCTGACTTCCGCGAGACTGCCGCAGGAATAGAACGCCTGATCTTCAATGCACCGCAGGCTGTCCGGCAGCGTGATCTCAGTCAGTGCGTGGCAGTCCATAAAGGCACTGTAGCCGATGGCATTGACATTCTTTCCGAGCTGAACGCTCTCCAGATTTATGCAGTAGTTGAAGGAATTATGATCGATCGCGGTGATGCCGTCGCCGATCACCAGATGCAGCACATCCGGTTTTGAGAAGCCGTTGAATATGCTGTTTGATCCGAGGACGCCCTCGCCGCTGATCGTCAGTGTGCCGGTGTCGCGGTCAAAGACCGCGCGCGGGGTAGGATCGTAGGAGGTCGTCGTTTCGGTCGTTGTCGTTTCGGTCGTCGTGATTTTGGTCGTCGTTGTGGTCGTTGTGGTGGTGGTCGTGGTCTCGGGCGGCTCCGTGGTGAACTGTGCCGCGTCGATCAGCGAAAATTCCAGACCGTTTTCCGACGCGAACGCCTCCGCCGTCGAGCCCGCAAAGCCGACGATGCTGACACAGCCCGCATATGCGCTGTCGGAGGTGAAGAAGCTGCCCGCACTGATCCGGCAGTCGGGATTCAGGAAATACAGGGTCTTTTTCGCGTATGACCCGCTGTCCGTTTCCAGCAGCGGATAAAAGACCGCCATGTTCACCGATCTGATCTGCACAGGGAAAACGACCTCATTCACAGAGCTGAGCGCAAATGCCCTGCTGCCGACCGTGCAGCTGCTGTGCGGCAGCGTGATCTTCGTCAGCGCCTTGGTCCCCTGAAACGCATTCGCGCCGATCTCGGTGACGCTGTCGGGCAGGGCATCGAGCTCGAGCGATTCGCAGTCGTAGAACGCGCCCTCGCCGATCGTTTTCAGCGTGCGCGGCAGCACGACCTTTTTGATCTGCTTCCGCGATTCATAGGTGTAATTGCCGATCGACTCGATCCCCTCAGAGATGATGACTGTATGGAACCCGTAGCCGTCCCACGGCTTCTTCATCAGGAGACCGAAATCCTCCATCTGCCCCGTGCCCTCGATGATCAGCTCCTTTTCGACGGTGACCTCCCATGTGATGCCCTCGCAGAGCTCGCCGGAGGCAACCGGCTCGACCTCGTTGAGCGCGCGGTGCGGGATGCCCTTGCTGACCAGATAGCTCCACAGCGTCGAATCGGTGTAGCAAGCGACCACGGTATCCGGGTGCAGGGTACCGGTCATGGTGACCTTCAGACCGAGCACAGTGATCTCTCTGACGAGCGTCCGGTCGCCGAATGCGTCGGTGATCTGCGTAACCTTCTCCGGGACCGTGATCGTTTCGAGCGATGCGCAGTTCCGGAATGTGCCCTCCTTCAGCGCCGTGATGCTCGCGGGCAGCGTGACGGATGCGAGCTTTGTGCATCCGGAAAATGCGTATTCGCCGAGCGTCGTCATGAATTTCGGCATCTCGGCAGACGTCAGTGACGTGCAGCCGGAGAAGGCATAACTGCCGATCGTCTCGACCGACCCGGGCACCCTGAATTCCGCGAGCGACTCGCAGCCGGAGAAGGCGTAGCTGTTGATCATCTGAACCGTCGCGGGCAGTCTGACATCTGTGAGCGCTTTGCAGTTGTAGAAGGCATAGGTTCCGACCGTCAGAATCTCCGAGGAAGCTGCGTTCACACTTGTGAGTGCGGAGCAGCCGGCAAAGGCATTGCTTTCGACCGACTGCAGCTGATTGGGCAGAACAATCGACTCCAGCGCGTTGCAGCCGGAAAAGGCATAGCTGCCGATCACACGCAGCGGGCCCGGCAGCGTGATCTCAGTGAGCGCGGAACAGCCCGCAAATGCATAGTCTTTGATCTGCACGACCGAATCGGGGATCGTGACCTTTGTCAGTCTGGGCAGCGAACGAAACGCATTCTTGCCGATCACCGTGATGCCGTCGTCGATCACCACCTCGGAGATGAAGGCTCTGCCGCTTTCCCACGGCGGAGACGGAATGCTCTCCGTGATGAGGTCCGGCATCGCACCCGTGCCGGAAATCTGCAGCAGACCGTAGCCGTACAGGGTATAGATGCATGTCCCGCCGAGCACACCCGTGCTGAGGACCGAATTGCTGCTCAGCGGCTCGAAGGGATTTCCGTGCCTGTCGGCAAAATCCTGAATTGCGGAATTGGCATAGCCGCAGATTGTCACGCTTTTCGCGATGCCGGGGTCACCGGTAAAGCTGAGGCAATAGAACGTGACCTTTTTGAGATTGGTGCACCGGGAAAATACATCGCTGCCGAACTGCTCCAGCGTGGACGGCAAGGTGATCTCGGTGAGTCCCGTGCACGCAAGGAATGCGCTGTCTCCGATGCTCCTGACGCCCTCCGGGACGGTGATCGCTTTCAGACTGCCGCAGCCCTCAAACGCACTGCTGCCGATTGCTGTGAGCGTGTCGGGCAGGGAAACGGATGCCAGCGCGGAGCAGCCCCTGAATGCGTTCTCACCGATCGTTTTGATGCCGCTTCCGAGTGTGACCGCTGTGAGCGACACGCAGTCTGAGAAGGCATCGTCCGGGATGTACATGACCCCGCCCGGAACGCTGACGGATTTCAGCGCCGCACAGCCGCTGAATGTACCGTTCGTGATGCCGATGAGGGTGTCCGGCAGGATGAGTGCTTCCATATCCGGCAGCACCGAGAATTTCGTTCTGCCGAGCGAGGTGAACCATTCAGGGACCGTGACCTTCGTCACCGTGCCGTTTGCCCAGATGCGCTTCGCGACGTGATCGGTGCCGGAGATCCAGACATTGGTGCCCGCGGCATAGCAGATGCCGAGATTGGGCGAGCTTGTCAGCGCATAGGTCTCAGCATATTGCTCCGCGGTCGAATTTGCCCAGCAGATCACCGTGCCCTGCGGGATCGTGTCCGCGGAATCTGCGATCTCGCAGCCCGGGTGCATCACGGTCACCTGCGTGAGCTTCGTGCAGCCCGCGAGCGCGTGTTCGCCGATGCTGCACACGCTTTCGGGGAATACGATCTCCGTGAGCGCCGTGCAGCCTGCAAACGCCTCGCTGCCGACGCGGATGAGGCTCTCCGGGAGCGTGATCGCGCTGAGCGCCTCACAGTTTGCAAAGGCGCCGCTGCCGATTTCGGCAATGCCGTCCTCCAGCGTGACCGATGCGAGATCGGTGCAGTTCCGGAAGGCATCCTCCGGCAGCGCCGACACCGTGCCGCTGACCGTGACCGCCTTGATCTGCGTCCGAAGCTGCGACCATCCGGCGGGGTCGGTATCTGCGGCAGAGAGCGTCAGCGTGCCGCCGGTGAAGCTCCAGCCGGTGCCGGTCGGGTGCAGCGGGATGAACGTGCAGTTCGGGTCTTTTTCCGCATAGCCCGCAAGCCATGTGAAGGTCTCGTAGCAGGTGACCGTGCGCTGGAGATTGTTCGCGGTGCTGAAGCCGAAGATCGCCGCATTGGTCGCGACTGAACAGGTGAGGCAGTTTGCGCGGATGTCGCTCAGCGACGTGCAGTCATAGAACGCCTGACTGTCCATGACCGCCAGACTGGCGGGCAGGGTCACCGCGGTCAGGCGGTTGCAGTTGGAGAATGCCTCCGCCCCGATGATGCGCAGACCCTCCGCGATGCTCAGACTTTTCAGGCTGATGCAGAAATTGAACGCCCTTCTGTCGATGGAGCGCATCCCCGCAGGCAGCGTCAGCGCGGTGATGCCGGTGCCGCTGAACGCAGACTCGCCGATGTAGGCGAGGGAGTCGGGCAGTGTGACGGAGGTCAGCTCCTTGTGCGTCTGGAGCAGCTCCCGGCAGATGCCCCGCGTGCCGGAGCGGAACGAGCAGCTTGTGACGGAGACCGCATCGCCTTCCGCCTCGCCCTCCAGAGACACTGCCCAAGTGTCGACATAGCCGATGCTGCCGACATATTCCACGCATTTCGCACCCTCAAAGGCGCCGTGCATGATGGTATTGACGCTGGACGGAATGGTGAGACTCGCAAGCGAGGTGCATTCGGTAAAGGCATCCTTGCAGATCAGCAGCAGGCCCTCGGGCAGCGTCACGGTTTTCAGCGAGGTGCACTGCGCAAAGGCATAGTCGCCGATTTCTGTGACCTGCGACGGGATATTGACCGAGGTCAGCGCATAGCAGCAGTTGAAGCAGTACGAAGGAATGCTTGTGATCTCGGTGCTGAGATTGCTGAACGACGTCATATACTGGCACTTCGCGAATGAAGCAGGCGCCAGACTTTTGACGTCCTTGTCGATGATGACCTTTTTGATGACGGTGGACGGCACGGTTTTGCCGTTTTTGATATCCGTCTCGGTCAGATAGCCCGAATAACCGGACCACGGCGGGATGGTGTTGGTATACATGTCGTCGTTGCCGGAAATGGTGAGGGTGCCGTCGCTTTCCAGCCACCATTTCAGCTCCTTGCCGCAGTATCCCGAATCAACGACTGTCACCGCAGAGACCGCGGCCTCCGGGGCGGCCGCCGCTGCTAAACAGAACGGCGCACATATCTCAGGCTGTGAGAACGGCACCGCAAGCAGGGCTGCTGCGCAAAGCGCTGCTGCCAAACGTTTCAAAATCATATTCGTTCCTCCCTTCGTCAAAACAGAGCCGACGATGCAGATGGCTGTTGCTTTTATTATATCACAATCAACCGGAAATTGCAACCGAATATAAAAAAAGCAGAAATGTTCCATCTGTGCAGGATGAAGCAGAAATCGCAGTAGTGCATGATCTTTTGAACTTCCTTTTCCTGTTCTGGTGTCAGTATTCTTTTCTCACCTTTACTGCGTCCGCGTTTTTTAGGTTTTAAAGTAGCCCCTCTGCTTCTTTGTGCAGGAAACAATTATGATTCCGGTGATCCGTTCCACACACCTGCAAAACCGCTTGATTTCGCCCATATCACTGTGATACCTGCAACGCACTGACAGAAAGAATCCCTGATAAATCTAAAATGGGGCTTTATATCTTTCTCTGTTTCCTGTTTCCGTATATTAACTGATACTCCATCCCGGTAACCGCCTTCACATGACAGCAGAACTGATTCAGCTCAGAAGGTCCGGAATGATAGAGTTTGCCGTTTTGCAGATTAACAGAATTCATCACCAGATGCATATGGTAATGCGCTGAATCACCATCGGCATGATGAACAGACCACATCACCTGATAGTTGTCCTTGAAGAATGCTGCTATCACCGGAGCGGCTTGCGATGCAAATACCAGATTGTCCGTCGGTCCATCGAATGATACGATGAAATGCAGGAGCGGATTCGTGCTCGTCTGCCCATAATAACTCTTGACTGCTTCCATTTGTCTGTACGCAGCCTTTGCGTCAAACGGATTCACACCAAAACCTCCGCATGTAAGCTCCCGTCCGTCGCGGATATAGTTGCAAGCATTTTGCAGATATTGCAACCCACCGTCTGAATCTCGTATAATCTTCACAATGATTGCCATAAATCGTCACCCCCTTCCCGTAGTTCTCTCGCAAGGATGGGGTTCGTCTGTTCGCATGCATCTGCCGCGAGGTTGATCAAGTTTTGAATTTGCAGCAGTTGATGCGGGTTGATTTTTTGGTCATTATGTGTTGCCGCATCGACCACAAAGGAACTTACTGACATGTTACGTTCCTTCGCCTTGTTCCTGACTTCTTCGTACTGTGCCTGTGTCATACGAGTTGGCACCATACGTGTCTTCTTCTCCTTGGGGTCTTTCATAATCAAAACTCCTTTCATGATTTAATCTTCTTGATTTAATAATATATTATATAATAAATATAAATATAATATATTGCAGGAATTCACTTCGTGAATTATCGCATTGTAATACAAAAACGCAATAAAAAACCTAATTAAATATTAGTATCACAGAGCGATGAGCCGGCTTTTGTGCCGGCGTTTTTTTATTATTTGTTAAATCGAAATATATATTATTATTGTGAAGCAACGGGGCTTCATGCCCCGGCGCTTAAACTTTCATGAAGGAGATGTTCAAAATGTTCGACAATCAGCGCTACCTGACCCGCGGAATCAGCACAACAATTCCGCCACCGCTGCAAGTCCTGATATGGAATCTGATTGACCTGCTTCCACCGGATCGCGACTACTTGCAAATTTTCGACCTCGCTCCGTTTGGTGGAATGCAGCAAATCATACACCGCTCCGAGCAGCCGGAGTATAAGAAGATTTTTCTGTTCCCGAGCGACAACCCGATCTCCGCGAAGGTATATGTCATCGACGATGACACCCACAGCACAATGCTCCTCGCCGAGGAATACTGACGCCCCGCCGTAATGGCGGGGCATTTTCTGTTTATGGAGGTAAGTGAAATGGAAGAACAACGCATTTGCAGCCACTGCGGCTGTGTACTGGAAGAAGATGAGGGCTTCGAGCTTGATGATGACCTGCTGTGCGACGATTGTGTTGACGTGCACACTACGGTGTGCGATCACTGCGAGGATACGATCTGGATCAATGATTCGGTTGCGGACGACAACATGACCCTGTGTCAATCGTGCTACGATTCCCACTACAGACGCTGCGAGGGCTGCGGACGGCTGGTGCACGATAATGACGTGTGTTGGAACGGCGATTATCCCTACTGCGCAAGCTGCTACGAGGATCTGGACACAGAAATCGAGGAATACGGCTACAAGCCGACTGCCATCTTTTATGGTGACGGGAATCGCTATTTTGGTGTAGAGCTGGAGATTGACAGCGGAGGAAAAGATGAAGACAACGCCCGCAGAATCAAAGTTCAGGCGAATTTTCACGCCGATCACATCTACATCAAGTCAGACGGCTCTCTCGATGACGGATTTGAGTTGGTCACCCACCCTATGACTCTGCAGTATCACATGGATTCGATGCCCTGGGCGGATGTGCTGCAGGAAGCGGTTTATCTCGGCTATCGCTCGCACATGACGAGCACTTGCGGTTTGCATATCCATGTCAACCGCACCGCATTCGGTGAGAACCGCGATGAGCAGGAGGCTGTGATTGAACGCCTGCTCTTCTTTGTTGAGCTTCATTGGAATGAACTGTTCACTTTCTCTCGTCGCACCCAGCATAGCATGGATCGTTGGTCGGCTCGATATGGTATCGAGAAAACTGGGAAGGCGATTTTAGAGAAAGCAAAAAAAGGGAATACAGGCAGGTATGCTGCAGTGAATCTCTGCCCCTACCACACCATCGAATTTCGGCTGTTTCGCGGGACGCTCAAGCTGAACACCTTACTTGCAACATTGCAACTCGTAAACCGCATCTGCGACGTTGCAGTGAACATGACCGAGGATGAGATCGCGGCGCAATCCTGGCTGGCTTTCGTCAAGACGGTAACAGAGCTCGAGCTGATTCAGTACCTGCGGGAGCGGCAACTCTATGTGAATGACGAGATTGAAATTGAAGCGGAAATGTGAGGAGAAGAAAGTATGTTCGCACTGATAATGACTATAATCCGCGTGATTGCGGACATCGTTGAGCTGATTGAAGATAAGGAAGGGAGGAATTAACATGTGCGCATTATTTGGATTCTTGGATTACGGCAAGCGTGTGCCGTGGAAGGTGCTTCAGAAGCTGGTGCAGGCGCTCGCGAACGCCTCGGAGGTGCGCGGCAACCACGCCTCGGGCATTGCCTATAACCGAGGCGACCGGCTCAGTATCTATAAGCGGCCGTTGCCAGCGCATAAATTGCGGTTTCACATTCCTGAAGGCACATCTGCGGTCATGGGTCATACGCGCCTCACGACGCAGGGCAGCCAAAAGCGCAATCAGAACAACCATCCCTTCAGAGGGCAGGCAGAAACGGAATTCGCCCTCGCACACAATGGCGTGCTTTGGAATGACGCAGCCTTGCGGAAACAGCTAAATCTACCGGAGACACCGATTGAGACCGATTCCTTCATCGCAGTTCAGCTGATAGAATCCCAACATGAGTTGTCCTTTGATTCTCTTCAGTACCTGGCAGAGCAGGTGCGGGGATATTTCACATTCACCGTGCTTGACGAAGATAACAACCTCTGGTTTGTCAAGGGCGAATCCCCGCTGTACCTTGTCCATTTCCCCTCGCTCGGGCTTTACATTTACGCCTCAACAAAAGAGATCTTCAAGGAAGCAATGCGGCTGCTCCGCGTCCGACTGCCGAAAAATGATGTCATCGAGGTTGACGAGGGCGAGATTGTGAAGATTGCTACCGACGGCACAATCACCCGCGATAAGTATACGGTTCATGATGATTACTTCGGCTGTCGCTGGGGCGGCTATTTCGGGTATGACTGGGGGTGGAGCGGCGCTGCATCAACCAGCCGCTCCGCTTCCGCGGACGATGACGACGAGGACATCGCGCTTCTCATCGATATGTGCGGCTACTACGGCTTGCAGCCGGAAGAAGTCCAGCATCTTCGCGACATGGGGTATAGCTACGACGAAATCGAGGAACTCCTTTATGACCCTGCCGCCTATGGGCTTGCGCTCTCGGGCACGGAATGGTGAGGAGCAGTCTCAAAAAGTAAACTTTTTGGGACACCCGAAAAAAGGCGAAAAACAAGTGCCAAAATGTCCTCTTCTGACTTCTGGGATGCCCCATAAGTCACAACCACCTTTTGGCACGGATTGGAGGTCTTATGGATAACAGAGTATACGGTTATGCCCGGGTATCAACCCGAGATCAGAATACCGACCGACAGGTCGAGGCTCTTATCCGGTTCGGTGTGCCGGAGCAACAGATTATCGTGGATAAGGCGTCCGGAAAGGACACTGAACGCGAAGGTTATCAGTATCTCAAACGGCAAATTCTCCGTCGTGGCGATACGCTTATCATCAAGGAACTCGACCGCCTCAGCCGTAACAAGGCGGATATCAAGCGGGAACTCGAAGCATTTAAGGACATGGGCGTTCGGGTGAAGATCCTCGATATCCCGACGACACTCACGGACTTCCCGCCGGAGCAGCAATGGGTGCAGGAGATGGTCACCGCCATACTGATCGAAGTTCTCGGCTCAATTGCAGAAAACGAGCGGAACAAAATCCGTGCCCGTCAGCGGGAGGGGATTGAGGCAGCCAAGCGGCGGAATGTTCGGTTTGGTCGTCCAGCCGCTCCATTGCCGGAGAATTGGCGCGAGATTATGGAGAAGGTGCGGCGCAGGAAAATGCGTCCGGTTGACGCGATGCGGGTGCTTGGCTTGTCGAAGTCGAGTTACTATCGCCTTCATAATAGTATATGAAAGATTGCCCGCCCCGGTTGGGGGCGGGCTTCAAGCTATTTCATGTCATGACTGAGAAGGATTCAGGTATTGCGGGTACAATTTCGATACTTCTATCAGCAGTTCTCTGTATTTTTTCAATGCCTGCTCAATCGCATCGGATTTACTATTCACGGGAAGGGAGGTTAACGCCATCAAAATGCCGCCCAAATCATACAGCTGATCAAGTGCAGTAAAGTCCGGATAGCAGAATATGTATTCTTTGAGCATCTCATTCAGGACTTTGAAGCTGTGAAGATCTTTCTTAATAGTGTCTTTTTGCTTCTTTTCCTTCCTGGGCGCTGCTACAGAATATTCTGTTTGGAGTTTCAGAAGACTAGCGGATACTTTATCAAACTGATCTGTGAGCTTCTCCAGCAACTTGGCAAACTGTTTGCTTTCGCTGGATTGCGCGGCGATTGCTGTGGGATTACGGTCCCCGTCAGATTTCTGTGCATAATCTCCTATATGAAAAATGCTCTCAAATAATTCGGTAAGCTGCGCGGCTTCATCTCCCGGTTCGATCACGATTCCCTTAGCAGCAAAAGCCTTCACAAGTGCTGCATAATACTCGCTATAAGTCTCTTCAATATAGTCAACAAAAGTGAAGTGGTCATAACCGGCCTGAATGTCCAAAGCAATTTCATCAATCCCGCGTTCTCCTGACAGGTACTTCCTGAGCCGATCTTTGCCGCTCCGGTCTTTCGTCAATTTGTCTACCAGTGGACAACCTCCGGGCAGACCTGCCCTTAGAAGTTCTGCGGTAAAAGCCCATTTCTTCCCACCCAGGACCCGATATAGCAGCTTGGCATACTGAGAAAAAGACATAGCGTCCTCCTTTCGAATCGAGACAGCAGTGTCGCGTCTTGTCGTGTCGTGCTTCCAGTTTTATGATGGATTTGAACTTGAGGCGCCCAAGTTCCACAAAATCAACGGTCCGTCTGATTGGTCGACCGAAAAAGCTTGAAAAATCCGGTGTTCTGAGATTTTTCAGATTGGTCTGATACAGGAGACCGGGGATTTTGAAAAATCGAACACAGGGAGGTCATCTTGATGTCTCAAATCTATCCGACAGGCATTCCAGCCTGCGCCAATCCGTCACCTGTCATCGGGTCTTATCCATTTGACCCTGAAAGCAGACGTGCAAGCAGTCTGCCTGCCCAGTTTTCTCAACGCAGCCGCTCATTCGACTTCGATGCGGTGCAGCATAATTGGGGCGAAGTTATTTTTGTCAACGGGCAACCGCGTCGACGTGATGCGCTGACCGCGGAATTTCAGATCAGTCCTGTGGTCACCGAATTGCGTTCGGTCACGGAGGATCTGACACACGTGATTGTCCCATACAGCATAGGAACGAGTCACTTCAGAGCCGCTGTACCAGCGTTTGACGCAGAAAAAGATCGGTGGATTCAACATATGCCGGAAATACAGCGCCTTCCGGGGTGTACGAAAACTAAGGCAAACGAGCTGATCGCATTTCAGATCAGAAACGCGGAGCGGCAGGTGCTGCATCTTTATCAGAGGCAGGGGTTTGTCGAAACCCCGGAAGGCGGCATCAATTTCGGATGCGTTCCGGAGGGATGCCTTCTTCCGCCGCATCTTATTTCAGACAGCGTCCGGCGGAGAACTCTTCTTAAGCCACCGGCTGACCCAACTAGCTTGTTTGCGAGCTGGCTCGGTCTGTTTCAACGGCATCCCGTTCTCATTTTTCTGGGACTGTTTCGGATCGCCAGTCTCATGCAGCATTTTTTGATTGAAGCCGGAATCAAGTTCACAGGAGTGGTTTTTGTTCGGCCATGTGCAGAGCAGTCTGCAATTCCTGTGATCCATTTGATGAAAACAGATGATGCCGGCACTCCGGTCACGCAGCTTAATGCGCCAATCAGGCAGTTGAAAAAGACCGTAAGTGATGTTGTTGACGGCGTTGCGATCCTTGAGGATCACTCGTTTTTGGACGAGCGGAACGTTGTTGATCGTCAATTACGTTTCCTTCTCCATTCCAAAACAGTTTCCTGTCAAGCGGAGGTAGAACGAAATCTGATTATTGTGGTAGCTGACCATGCTGCATCTTTTGCAAATCAAATTGCTGCGGAGCAAACGGTGACCATTTCGCTGGAAGGTGTTTCGCTGGAAACAGACTGCCACGAAATTGACCGGATTGTTCACACAATTGACGGAGTCGTGATCCGATGGCTTCTCGCTCACGCCAATCTGGCTAGGCAGAATTGTCAAAAGCGAAGACTTCTAGTTGAGGAACGACTTGGCAGCATTGAGATCAAAGAGCATGCACTTTTCTGCAGCCTCATTGCGGCTGAGACACTTTTGAATACAATATTCGGGGATGGTCTTGCGGATGAGGATCAGTTGAATCAGCTTCTGAATGACATTATTACGGAAAGTCAGTCGGTCCAGACCTGCGATTCGGCAATCTGCTCCGAGTTTGCTTTGGTGCTCAGCAATCGATTCCGTGACGGCACCTTCAAGGCAATTCGGAAGCGAAACCGGCTTCGGATCGACCCAGCATCATTCACCGCGATCGTGTCCGGGGAGCGGCTGCTCGTAAACCAACCGATGCTGGAGGACTGCGTTCCACAGATGAAAACAGCTCACGGCACAAAAGGACTTCTCCGTGCCCTGCGGCAGCAAGGCATGCTTGTAATGGAGGACGGTAACACCAATCCGACCGAGGTTCACGATTTGACAGGCAAATGGCGCAGGCTGCAGTTATATGACCTGCCGCTCGACACGCTAGACATGGACGTGGTGCAAAAACTGCGCAATTTAGACACCGCCCCCTTCTGGCTTTCGCATTCTGAACTGTCCGCGAATGACTGCATCCCTCTGCTTCAGGACGGGAACGGGCATTTTGCAGTCAGACGAATTTGCCGTCAGGAGCAGGAGAATATGCACACTCTCGTCACCGGACAGTCCGGAACTGGCAAAAGCTATCTTCTCTGCCAGCTTATGGCGTTCTGTCAAGAGCTTTGGCACCATGTGGTTGTATTCGACTTTTCAGATTCGTTTCCGCAGGAAGCGATGCAGCGAAATCTGCCGCCGAAGTATGTCGACCGCCGCGTTGTGTTTATCAATCTGGATGACCAGAGCCCTGCCGATTCGATTTGCACAGCCTCAGCTTTCTTCAGCTCGCCAACTGCATCTTCGTGGGCTCAGTTGTTTAAGGCGGAAGACCGGATCGTTGTATTGAGGTTGGATCCGGACTATCAGATCCACCTGCTTGATTCTCTTCTGCGGGCACTGTTCCGGTATCAGAAAAAGCATCCGGAAATTCCGCTTGATGTCTTTGCCGACGAGATCCAGAATCTCGACTTTTCCGATGGCACAGCGGTTTGCCAACTCCTGAAGGAGGGACGCAAGTACAACATCGCGTTTTACGGCGCGACCCAGGACTTTTATGCCCGCAGCACGGTGCTGGGCAGGGCGATGGGAAAGGCGAAAACGATGATTTTCCTGCGGCCGACGCAGAATTCTGAGCTGCAGGTCGCTGCTGAGCTGCGTTTGCGCAAGGCAGAGGTCGAAGCCTTCGATGCTATGGAGCGCGGCGATGTCATTATCAAAGCGCCATTTTACAATAAGAGCGCGGGTTGCAATCAGTCTGTCACACTTCGCGGAAAGGTCTGCCCGTTCACACCATGAACGGGGAGCTTTCCGCCGTAATATTGTTAAGATAGATGGGCACAATGAAAACAAAAGGGGGTGCTGATATGCAGAAAACTGACTCACAGGCACTGGAGCTGAAGAAGCTGACACTGACCGCCTGGGCGCATATCTTATATCGAAAAGGGATGATCGACGCCGCGAAGCTCTCGCGCATGACTGCGCTGATTGACAAACTGAAAGAGACCGTGCCGGGAGATTCCGCTTCGGATCGTGCATGATCTACGATTCAATATTACCACACTCCGAGCAGGTTGTCAAGGGATCTGTTTGGTACTTGCGATTTGCGGCGGAGTGTGGTATAATATCATTAACAATCACAATACGCCGGAACAGGAGGGAAACACCATGCAGGATAAGATGAAACTTCCGATCGGTACGGAAGACTTCCAGATGCTTCGTACCGGCGACTTTTACTATGTTGACAAGTCCTTATTTATCTATGATCTGATGCAGTATCGCGGACAGGTCAATCTCTTCACGCGCCCGCGCCGGTTCGGCAAGACGCTGAACATGGATATGCTGCGCTGCTTTTTTGAGATCGGCAATGATCCGAGGCTGTTTGACGGTCTGCAGATCACGGAATATGCCGATTTGTGCAGGGATTACATGGGGAGGTATCCCGTCATCTCAATCAGCCTGAAAGGTGCAGCAGGCGCTTCCTTCGAGGAAGCGGAGAGCATGATGCGGGCAATTATCGCAAAAGAGTTCAATCGGCACGCGTATGCTTCTGAAAGCGACGCCTTGACAGATGCAGCGAAGCAGCAGTTTCTGCAATACATGAAGCCGGATTTCACTTCCGTTGCCATTGGCGACAGCATCCGCTTCCTTTCCGATGCTTTGCAAACGTACCACAACGCAAAGGTCATCATCCTGATCGATGAATACGATGTGCCGCTTGACAAGGCATATCAGTACGGCTATTACGATCAGATGATTACACTGATCCGCAATCTGCTCGGGCAGGCACTGAAAACGAATCACAGCCTGTTCTTCGGCGTATTGACCGGCTGCCTGCGCATCTCCAAGGAGAGCATCTTCACGGGACTGAACAATCTCAAGGTCTTTTCCGTTGCAGATGTGCAGTTCTCGCAGTATTTCGGATTCACCGAAAGTGAAGTGCAGCAGATGCTCGAATACTATGGCAAAGCCGATCACTGCGAAGAAACGCGCACATGGTATGACGGGTATCAGTTCGGAATGACCGAAGTCTACAACCCGTGGGATGTGTTGAATCACTGCTATGAGCTGATTACCAATCCCTATGCGCAGCCGAGAGCCTATTGGATCAACACCAGCGGAAACGATATTGTCCGCAGCCTGATCACCAAAGCGAAAGCGACCACCAAGGGTGAGATCGAACGTCTGATCGCCGGTGAATCCATCCGGAAGAAGCTGAACCTGGAGCTGACCTACCGTGAGCTGGAGGATTCCGTCGAAAACATCTGGAGCGTACTGTATACGACCGGCTATCTGACGAAGAGCGGCATTCCCGACGGTGACTGGTTCGATCTGGTAATCCCGAACGAGGGCATCCGAAAGATCTTCAAAGACCAGATCTATGAATGGTTCCGCGAGTATGCGGGACAGGACAAATCCCTTCTGGACAGATTCTGTCTTGCATTCCGGGACGGCAATGCGTCAGAGGCGGAGGCGCTGTTTTCCGATTATCTCAAGCGCGTCATCAGCATCCGCGACAACAATGCGGCGATCGCGAAAAAGGAGAATTTCTATCACGGCATCCTGCTCGGGCTGTTCAGCCATATGGAGGACTGGTATGTACGCTCCAATGTGGAGTCCGGTGACGGATACAGTGATATTCTGATCGAAATTCCGGAGGAGGAGATCGGCATTGTGATCGAAGTCAAATTCGGTGAGGACGCCGATATGGAAACCGGCTGCCGCAATGCACTCGCACAGATCGAACAAATGAATTATGCGGAAACGCTGCTCGATGACGGCATGACCGCGATTCTCAAATACGGTATTTCATGTTATAAGAAAAAATGCCGCATCCAGAAAGCATGACGTTCAGCAGCCGCTCCGATTTGCCGGAGTGGCTGTTGCTTTCACCGACCGATCAATGACAAATATCCTCTTGACAAATCATCGTCGGTATGGTATCATAATATTAAATCTAACCGCCGACAGAAAGGAAGGTGTGCTGTTTGGACATCTATCAGGTCGCAAACCAGATGAAAGCCGAGCGCAAGACCATCTTCGATATCCCAATGCGCGTGACCTTCTATGCCCGCGTTTCGACGACCCGCGAGGAGCAGGAAAACTCTATCGAGAATCAGATTGCATTCTTCACGGACATGATTCAGAAGAACCCGAACTGGGCGTATGTCGAGGGCTATGTGGACCGCGTGCGCGGCGAATCCGCGGAGAACCGTGCGAGCTTCATGCGCATGATCGAGGACGGCAAGGCGGGGCTGTTCGATCTGGTGCTGACGAAAGAGGTCAGCCGCTTCGCCCGCAACACCGTGGACAGCCTGACCTATACCCGCGATTTGCTCCGCGCCGGTGTCGGTGTGTTCTTCCAGAATGACAACATCTGCACGATCGACACCGACAGCGAGCTGCGCCTGACGATCATGTCGAGCATTGCCGCGGACGAGGTGCGCAAGCTCTCGGAGCGTGTGCGCTGGGGGCATAAGCGCTCCATCGAAAGCGGCAGCGTCATGGGCAACAGCCGCATTTTCGGCTACGACAAGAAGGACTGCCGTCTTGTCATCAACGAACCGGAAGCCGAAATGGTGCGCCTGATTTTCGAGCTCTATGCGACCGGCGAATACAGCACCCGCAAGATCGAGCGCATCCTCTGGGAGAAGGGCTACCGCGGGCGCAACGGCACACGCATTCACCACAACACGATCACCGGCATCATTCAGAATCCGAAATACAAGGGCTATTTCTGCGGCAACAAGGTCAGGATCGTTGACTACCGCACCCGCGAGCAGCGTTTCCTGCCGGAGGAAGAGTGGGTGATGTATAAGGACGAGACCGGCGAAACTGTGCCCGCGATCGTCAGTGAGGAAATCTGGGAGAAGTGCAATGCGATCTTCCGCGAGCGCAGCCGTGCGATCAAAAGCAGGGAGCGTTCCTTCAAGGACAAGAGCGTGTTCACCGGAAAGATCTGGTGCAAGGCGCATGATGTGCCCTACTGGCGCACGAGCTACTCCAACAGCGTCTCGCAGGGACAGCCGATCTACCAGTGGATCTGCAGTGAGAAAAAGCGCTCCGGCGCGAAAAGCTGCGCCTCGTTCTCGATTATGGAAGCCGACCTCTATCAGATGCTGTCCGAGCATTTCCAGTCGATTGCGGGCAATATCGAAGAGTATGTGCGCGACTTTCTGCGGGTCTACCGCGAAAGCGACCGCGAGGCGAATGCGCAGAGGCAGATCAACGAGCTGAAAGCGCGGCTTGCAAAGGAGAGCGCCAAGCGCGAAAAGCTGCTCGACCTCTACACCGAGGGCGATATCTCAAGGGAGGAATTCCGCGAACGCAACGGCAATATGAACGTGCTGATCTCGCAGCTCGAGGAGGACATTCACACGCTGGAGGCGAAGGCGCTGGAATCGGCAGACTACGCCGCCGAGCTGGCAAGGATCGAGGAATACTTCCGGACACTGTACCGCCCCGGGCACCTCATGGCAAAGGAGGAGGTCGATGAAATGGCAAAGGCGATCATCGACCGCATTGATGTGGTGCCGGTCAACCGCTCCGAAATGAAGCTGGAGGTCAAGCTGAAAACAAACGCAGCAGCTGATATTTCCTATATCCGAAGCGGCGAGCGTTACGGTCGCCGTTCCGGACACATCAGCAAGAAAATGATCGACGCCTACAAGATGCAGTAATGCAGAACAAAGCGGCTCCGGGTCCTCCGGAGCCGCTCTGTGTTTCAGGAATTGGCTTGAAAGAAAGCGAGGATGCGCGCTTTATAGTCGGGCTCCTCGTCATAGGCGGTGTGCGAGCCTTCCGGATAGACATACAGCTCGGCGTGCAGCAGCTCTGCGAGCTCAGGCGCTGCCTTGTCACCGAGCACGCGGTCCTTTCCGGCACCGAGCACCAGCGTCGGACACTGTACTGCCGCAAGCTCTCCGGTCAGGTCAGCAGCCGAGCCGCCCGCAATAATCAGGAAACGGCGAATCTCCTCATCGGTGACTGCCTCTGCCATCCGGTCAAATGCCGCGCGGTACTGCGCATAGAAGCCCTCGGAATAGGCAGCCTCCGCAAAGCAGTGCACGAGCGCATGACGGTCCCCCCTGCGCGCTGCCCGGCGCAGCTTCTTGAGAAACAGTGCAGAGTGCTCGTTGATCCTTGCAGCAGAAGACCCCAGCACCATACATTTCACGAGCTCTCTGTGCCGCGCCGCAATCAGCAGTGCCATCATGCCGCCCTGCGAGGCGCCGAATAAGCAGGTGTCGGCAAGTCCGAGCGCCTGCATCGCGGCTGCGGTGTCTTCCGCCATGTCCGCGAGCGAATATTTCGCCGGCAGATCGCTGCGGCGGTCAAAGAGATAGACGGTGTATTCCGCCGCAAAGCAGTCGTATGCCGCTGCAACGGCGTCGGCGGAGCCCATGACGCTCTGCACGCTCAGCCCCGGCAGGATCACCATGGTTCTGCTTCCGCTGCCGAAGCGGAAATACTGCATTGTGAGCTGTCCGGTCTGCACGGTCTGGATCGGAATCATATTCACCCTCCTTGTTAGAAATGAGAAGTGAGAAATGCGGAATGCGGAATGCGGAATGTGAAAATGCGGAATGATTCCGGCGCCGCTGTCCCTGCTGCTGATTGAGAGAAGTATTGGGAGCATTAACCCATAAGAAGGCGCTTTAGCGCCGTGCAGTTACGCCGCTTGGGGAGGCTCCGCGAAAATGTACCCGGAGGGAAATGCCCGCGCGGACTCCGCGCCGGTAAAAGCTGACGGACATCGCCGTTGCGACCGTCCAGCCGATCGGCCATGCCATCCAGATGCCGACCGACGCAAACGGGCGGCAGAGCAGCATCGCCAGCACGACGCGCAGAATCAGGTCGGTGAAGGTCGCCGCCATGAACTGCTTCATCAGCCCCGCGCCGCGCAGCACGCCGTCAGAGACCAGCTTGAGCGCTGCGACCGCGTAGAACGGTGACACGATGCGCAGGAACAGGATGCCGGTCTGCAGTGCCTCGCCCGCGGGGGCATCGGGCGGGAGGAAGACCCGCACCAGAGCGCCGCCCGCAAGGAAATAGAGCGCGGTCAGCGGCAGCACGAGCGCCCAGACCAGCCTGCATGCAGCGCGGTGTCCCTCGGGAATGCGTGCATGCTTTCCGGCGCCGAGATTCTGCGCGGTGAAATTGGAAACGCCGTTGCCGAGCGTGGTGAGCGATGTGATGACAAGATTGTTGAGCTTGACCGCGGCGGAATAGCCCGCGATGACGCCCGACCCGAAGCCGTTGATGACGCTCTGCAGGACGATGTTGCCGACGGAGACAAAGCTCTGCTGCAAAATGCTCGGCACCGCAACGGCAGCGATCTGTCTGAGCAGTGCCCACGAAAACAGCGGCGCCGGTTCGCCGCTTTCGATCGGGCGGAAGCGCCGGTATACAAAGATCAGTGCGAGCACGCAGCTCACGCCCTGACACAGCAGCGTTGCCCACGCGACGCCTGCGACGCCCATCTGAAATGCGGTGACGAACAGAATATCCATGAAGATATTGGCGGTCGAGGAGGCTGCGAGGAAATAGAACGGGGTCTTGCTGTCGCCAATCGCCGAGAAGATGCCGGTCGCGAGGTTGTAGAGGAAGACGAACGGCAGGCTGCATACATAGATGCGCAGATACGCGGCGGAATCCGCGAAAATGTTGTCGGGCGTGTGAATCATGCGCAGGAGCAGTCCGCCGCCCGCGAGCCCGACGGTCATGAGCACGGCGCAGAGCGCACAGCAGGCGATCAGCGCGGTCGTGACGGCGGTTTTCATATCGCGCAGACGCTTGGCGCCGAAGAACTGCGAGACCGTCACCGAGCAGCCGATGTTGCACCCGAACGCGAATGCGATGAAGATCAGCGTGATCTCGTAGCTGTTGCCGACTGCCGCGAGCGCGTCCTCGGAGATCAGCTTGCCCGCGACAAAGCTGTCTGCGAGATTATAGAGCTGCTGAAAAATGATGCTGCCGAACATCGGCAGGCAGAAGCGGCGGAGTACCGTTCCGGGCTCTCCGACCGTCAGGTCTTTGGTCTTTGCCATGTTGTTCTCCGTTTCATGAGCTTTGTGCTTGACATTTGATTCTGTATCTATTATAATAGGTTTGCAGTGATATGTAAAATGTATATTTCAAATCCTGAATATATCAGATTGATATGACGGAGGTGCACGATGAACGTCAGCTATGAATATTACCGCGTGTTCTACTATGTCGCAAAATACCGCAATCTGACGCTTGCCGCCGACGCGCTGCTGAGCAGTCAGCCGAATGTCACGCGAACGGTCAAGGCGCTGGAGCAGGCACTCGGCTGCACGCTGCTGGTGCGCTCGAACCGCGGCGTGCGGCTCACACCGGAGGGGGAGCGGCTCTATCAGCATGTGCGCATCGCGGTTGAGCAGCTGCAGGCGGGCGAGGAGGCGCTTTCGCGGGAGAATACGCTGCAGAGCGGCGTGGTCAGCGTCGGGCTGACGGAGGTCGCGCTGCACTGCTGCCTGCTGCCCGTTCTGAGCGATTTTCACCGCAGATACGGCAATATCCGCCTGCGCATCTCCAATCACTCGACGCCCTCGGCGCTTGCGGCACTGCGCAGCGGAGCGGTCGATATCGCCGCGGTGACGCTCCCGCTGCCGCCGCCCGCACAGAAGGGGCTTGCACTGCGTGTCATCCGGCGAATCCGGGAGATCGCGGTTGCCGGTGCGGATTTCTCCGGGCTCAGCGGGCAGCCGATCAGACCGGAGCTGCTCGCACAGTACCCGACCGTGTCGCTCGGACCGCAGACGCAGACCTACGGCGTCTATCAGCAGTGGTTTCTGCGGCACGGGCTGCGCTTTTCGCCGGAGATCGAGGCGGCGACGGCTGACCAGATCATCCCGCTGGTGCGGCAGAATCTTGGCATCGGCTTTGTGCCGGAGGATTTCATGGAGCAGGCGCAGGGGCTCTTCCCGCTGACGCTGACCGACCCGCTGCCGGAATTCTGCATCTGCTATGCCAGACGCATCGACCACCCGCTCTCGCCCGCGGCAAAGGAGCTCGAGCGGATGCTGCTCTCGCACACCGATGCTTGACAGATCACCGCGGACATGCTATAATAGCAGATGGCAAGATACGCCAAAACGCAGTAAGAGAGAAATGAGAAGTGAGAAGTGAGGAGTTGTTCCGCAGCTTTCATTCCCGCCGCAGAAATTCGCTTCATTCTTTCTTATTTTAGGGCGAAGCCTGTCGGATGAAAGGAATTGTATTATGGAATACATTGTGCAGACGCAGGAGCTGACCAAACAGTACGGGCAGCGCGCTGCGGCAGACCGCGTGAGCATGCATATCGCAAAGGGCGATATCTACGGCTTTATCGGAAAAAACGGCGCGGGCAAGACCACGACGATGAAGATGATCCTCGGCACCTGCTTCCCGACCTCGGGCAGCATCGAGCTCTTCGGCAAGCCCGCCGACGACGCCGCAAGAACGCGCATCGGCTCGCTGATCGAGGACCCCGGGCTCTACCGCCACTGCACCGCCTATGAGAATATGCGGCGGTTCGCGCTGCTCTGGGGCGTCGATTATAAGGAGATCGACCCGCTGCTGCAGCTCGTGCAGCTCGCTGACACCGGCAAAAAGAAGGTGCGCGAATTCTCGCTCGGTATGCGGCAGCGTCTCGGCATCGCACTGGCACTGCTCGGGAATCCCGAGCTGCTCGTGCTCGACGAGCCGGTCAACGGGCTTGACCCGGCTGCGATCAAGCTCGTGCGCGACGTCATTCTGCAGATCAATCAGGAGCGCGGCGTCACCGTGCTGATCTCGAGCCACCTGCTCGGGGAGCTCTCCAAGCTCGCCACGCGATACGGCATCATTCATCTGGGGCGGCTTGTCGACGAGGTCTCCGCGGAGGAGCTGGAGGGACGCTGCACCCGCACGCTCGATATCCGCTGCCGGAATATCGAAATCGCACAGCGCACGCTTGCGGAGCGCTTCGGCATCACCGGCTGCTCGGTGCAGGGCGATCTGCTCCGGCTGACGCAGTGGCAGGCAGAGACCGATCAGATCAATCAGGCGCTGGTCGAGGCAGGCGCGGGCGTCTGCGACCTGCATGTTTCTGCCGCAGACATGGAGGATTACTTCATAGAAAGGATCGGTCAGTGATGGGCAGTCTGATCAGGTTTGAATTTGACAAATTATTCCGCACGAAGAGCTTCTACATCTGCACCGCTGTCGCGCTGTCCGTGCTGGTGCTCGGTGCGCTTGCAACGAATCTGCTCGCGGGCAGCATGTACAGTGAATCCCCCTACGGCGGCTGGTATTATGCGGCCAATGCGGTCGAGGGCGCGAATCTCAACCTGCTGCTCGGCATTTTCACGGCGCTGTTCATCTGCGAGGACAATGCCCAGAACACGCTGAAAAATATCATCGCGCGCGGCTTCTCCCGCACCGCGATCTGCACGGCAAAATATCTGGTCTCGCTCTGCGCGGCTGTGATCATGTTCTGCGCGGCGACGCTCTGCGGCTTTGTCACGGGCTCTGTGCTCTGGCAGGTCGGTGAGGTCGAACAGCATCCGCGCATGATCGTGATGCAGCTGCTGGTGTTCTGCGCCTATCACGCGCTGTTCTTTGCGGTCTCGGAGATGCTCACAAAGCCGGGCGGGTCGATCGCCGTGAATATCATGCTGCCCTCGGTCATCTCGCTGACGCTGCTGCTCTGCGACACGCTGATGCGGACGCTGCTGGGAATCAAGGAGTTCAAGCTCTCCGATTACTGGCTCACTTCCTTTTCCAATACCGCTTCCTTCTCAAATCCCGAAACGGGCGAGCTGGTCACTGCGATCGTCGGCTCGGTCATTTATACCGCACTGTTCTATTTCATCGGTGTGCTGTTCGCCAGACGCAAGGAGGTCTGAGCGGCTGCTCCCAATATAATGAAAAACGCGGCAGTCTCCGTAGTCAGAGACTGCCGCGTGCTGTATTCAGAGACCGAGCTTTTGCATCAGCTGCGTGACGAATTCGTCCTCCCGCAGCGGGCTGATATCCCAGACGGGTACAGAGAGCTCGCCGAAGAGCGGGAGCACCGGCGTGCCGTCAAACTGCGTCACGACGAGCGGTTTGCCGGAGCGCTTTGCCGCCTCGAGAATCGGGCGGAGCGTCGCCTGTGATGCCATTTCTGCGGTGTAGAGCAGCAGGAGCGCGTCGCTCTCCGAAAGCGCCGCCGCGGACGCATCGGCGGGCTGCAGCACACAGCTGAACGGCGCCTCCGAGAGCGTATCCCGGAACCAGATCGCGGAGCTGTCGTCTGCCCCCGCATAGCAGATGCAGAGCCGGCGCACAGTCGGCTTTTGCTGTGCGGGTGCGGCGGGCGTCAGGCTTTGCGGGTCGATGGGCGTGAAGCGCGGCTTGTTCCGCACTGAAGGCGGCTCCATCGGCGTAAAACGCGGCTTCTGCGGCTGTGCTGCCGGTGCGGGAGCAGCCGTCTGTGCAGGCGGTGTCGGCGGCTTGGGCACTTCCGTCGGGGTAAACTGCTGCGGCGCCTGCGTCGGTGCTGCCGGGGTCGGCGGCTTCGGCACTGCTGTCGGAGTAAACTGCCGCGGAGCCTGCGGCGTCTGTGCTGCGCCTGCGTTCATCGGCGAAAAGCGCGGCGCGGCAGGCTGTTCGCTCCGTTCCAGTGATTCGTTCTCCGTCGAGAGCGTCCCGAAGCTGCAGTTTGCGAACAGCTCAATGAGCCGGACGAGGCGGTTCGCGGTGTCGAGCATCTCGGAGATACTGTCGGCATTGAAACGGCTGGTATACCGGCGCCAGATGATCGCATTGCCTCTTTCGTCCTGCACGGAGAGCTCCGCGATGCCGGATTTTGGGGGTATCTTCACGTCGATGCCCATGATATCGCAATAGGCGACGGTGCGCGGGGATTCGCTGACATTGCGGCAGAAGCACACGTTTTCCGTAAAGGCAGTGCCGTTTTTCCCTCCGCCGAACATGGTATAGTCATAGAACAGAAGGATCTCCACGTTCTGCGGGATCCATTTCCGAAGATTTTTCATGCGCTTTTCGAGCTGTTCGGTGCCGCGGTAATACAGCGCGTGCGCATTCAGCCCCGGGTCTGCGAATAAACGGTCGAGTGTTTCGCTCTGATACGGTGTCAGCATAGCCTGATCCGCTCCTTCCTTCGTGTTGACATTGCCGGTATACGGCTCCGGTTTCATTTTAGCATAATCGCGGGGTTCTGTCAAGAGTATGGTCCCCCTGTGCAGCCCTTCGCAGAACAGTTTTTGTCACGCCCATTGCGCGAAATACCGGAATGTGGTATAATGAAGAAGCAATTCCGCTGCACGACGCAAAAACAAACAAAGGACATACAAAGGACACATCATTCTGCTATGATGGGATCACAGGAGGTGAGACAGATGACATACAGGCTGCTGCTGGTCGAGGATGAGCCGCAGATCTGCGAGATGATCTGCGACTATTTCTCCGCACAGAGCGAGGGCGTCTGCGCGATCGACACTGCGCAGAACGGCTCGGAAGGTCTGGAGGCTGCGCTTTCCGGCGGCTACGACCTCATTCTGCTGGATGTCATGCTGCCCGGTCTGGACGGCTTCTCGGTCTGCCGCAGCATCCGCGCAAAGTCGGATGTGCCGCTGCTCTTTCTCACGGCGCGCGCGCGCGAGGAGGATGTGCTCTACGGCTACACGCTCGGCTGCGACGACTATGTGATCAAGCCGTTTTCCCTTGCCGCGCTCTACGCAAAGACGCTGGCACTGCTCAGGCGTGCGAAGGGCACGGTCGTGCACAGAGAGCTCGTGTGCGGAAGCATCACGCTCGACCCGCTGACGCTCTCGGTCACCGCGGACGGCAGCCCGGTCACGCTCGCCGCAAAGGAATTTGCGCTGCTGCAATACCTGATGGAGCATCAGAACTGGGTCGTTTCGCGCGATCAGCTCCTCGACCGCATCTGGGGCAGCGATTTCTTCGGCAGCGACAGAGTGGTCGATACGCATATCAAGAAGCTGCGCAAAGCGCTCGGCAGCGCGGGGAAACAGATCCGGACCGTCATCTCCAGAGGCTATCAGCTCACAGACAAGGCATAGGGAGTGATCGGAATGAAACAGGGAAAACAGAACCGGAAAAAGAAATACAGCAGCTTTTATCTCAAGCGGCTCTGCATTTTTGCAGCGGTCATATTCCTCATCGCGGGCTGCCGCATCAAACGGCAGTGGGAGGATGTCAAGGAGAACGTGCGCGATTCGTCAACATGGAACAACCGCTTCGAAGGTGATCACAGCGCCCTGCAGGAGCAGCTCGACCGCATTCAGACCGACGCGGATATCCCGCTGCGGTTAGCGGCGATTGCAGAGAATACGGGCAGCGCCTATCCGGTCGATACCGGCGTGATGCTCTATCAGCCGGAGACCGGCGAGCATTACATCGGCGAGCCGCTGGCGTTTGCATCCGTCACCGAAAACGGCAATAATAAGCGATACTGGCTGTCCGATCAGACGCTGGTCGATCAGCTCGACAGTGCGGGCGGGCTGTATTACAAGGATCCGATCGTTTACAGCATCTATGTCAAGGACGATCAGTTTGTCCCGGGCGAGGTCTATTTTCAGAAGCGTTCGTATCTGCATCTTGCCTATTTCGATGAGGGCGGCGACCCGATCAAGGGCGAATGGGTCGATCTGACGCCGGAAAACACCGAGGGCTGGACAAAGATCACCAGCGATCAGTCAAAGGAGCTGCTCATACGCCCCAGCTATGAAAGCGACGGCGATGCACCCGCCGAAACGGACGGGCCGTATGTGTCGTATGTCGTCGTGATCGGTTCGCCGAATGCGCCGCTGATCGACGTGATGATGGACGCGCTGCGCGACAATTATCAGGACGAATACGAGCAGGAGAAGGAATTCTGCGACCGAAGCCGGGAGCGCCTGCGGGAACAGCTCGCTGCCGAGCCGACGCAGGAGGACTTTGAAGCGCTGGGCGCCGATATCACTGACGCGAAGGAATACCGCCGGGAGATCGAGCGGCGGCTCGCGGACATGGATGACTACATGGTGCAGACGCCCTGCCGCATCATGGGTTCGCCGGAGATGTACAGCTATTACACCCGGCTCGAAAACTGGGAAAACGTGCGGTATGCGACGAAGGCGGTGACCTTCCGCGGCGAAAGCTGGCAGATCTTCCACTGCGAATATGTGAACGCCAAGGAGTATTTCAAGAGGTATTATCTGCTGTATGACCTGATCGAGCTTGCGATCTGTCTGCTGCTGGTGCTGATCGTGCCGCCGGTCTGGGCACTGATCGCGTATCTGATCTACCGCAGGCGCTATGACCTCGAAGCCTACCGCAGAAATCTGACCGGCGCGCTCGCGCATGACCTGAAAACGCCGCTTGCGGTCATCAGCGGCTTTGCGGAGAATCTCCGCACACACACACACCCTGAAAAGACCGACGCCTACGCGGACGGCATCATGAAGAATGTGCAGCACATCGACGAAATGATCACCGGCGTACTCGGGCTCGCACAGCTCGAGCGCAGCGAATGTCCGGAGATGAAGGAGGAGGTCGATGTCACGGCACTGCTGCATGCGGCATTTGAGCGGAATGCCCTCGCGATGGAGCAGCGCGGGCTGACGCTGGCAGAATCCGGCACATGGTCGGTCAAAGGCAATGCCGGCATGCTGACGCAGCTTGCGGACAATCTCGCGGCAAATGCGGTGCAGCACGCAGAGGGGGGCAGTGAGATCACCGTGACCGCCGCCGGCGACACACTGCGCATCAGCAACCGCTTCGAGGGCGAGCTCGACGTCAAAACGCTGTATGAGCCGTTTCAGCGCGGGAGCGCGGCGCGCGGCAAGCAGTCCGGGAGCGGTCTGGGGCTCAGCATCGTGCAGCAGATCGCGGCGCTGCACCGGCTGAAATTTCAGATCACTGCGGAAAACGGTATTTTCACCGCAGCATTGCGCAAACGGAAGGGAATGTGAGAGGGAGAAGTGAGAAATGAGAAGTGAGGAGTTGTTCCGTCCCCTTCGCTTCTTGTGCTGAAGCGGATGTGCACCGGGGTTTCGGGTCGGTGTTCATGAAGCAGATTTGCGATACCACAGCTTCTGCCTCTTTTGTATACGAAATGGCAATATCGACAAGCGGGGGACGCATACGGTTTTGTATGCGTCCCCCGGTCTGTCAGGAAACCTGCGGTTAGTCAACAATTAGGCAGGAGGGTGGAGGTAGGAGGTAAGAGGTAAGGTATGCGCTGCGCGCGTGGATTGAAATGGTGCTGACATACCAAACTCCGGTGCGCCCCCGATTCAGCAAAAAAGCGACAGAACAACTTCTCACTCCGAACTTCTAACTAGACTTCCTCCCTTCTCCATCCCCTCGGGCAACAAAAAAACGCCTCATCCGCGAGGCGTTTTTCATATTCGGACGGCGGGCGTCACATCAGCTTCTGCTCCTCCGCATAGATTTTCTGCGCCTCCGTTACGGAGAAGCCGGTCGCAGCGGCGATCTCCTCCGCGCTGCCGCCCCCGCGGACGATCCTGCGCGCCAGATAGACCTTCTCAATGAACTGCTCCGTCTCGCCGGGCTGTTCCTCCGTGTCGAAATTCAGCCGCTCCTCCTCGACGACCAGCGGGCGGTTGATCACGCGCGCGTTGATCGCCATGACATATTCGCCGAGAAACCCGAGGAAGAAGAGCTGGATGCCCCCGAGGAAATACTGCCCGATCGTGGCAGGCGCCGAGCCCGCGGAGAATTCATCCCACAGCACCAGCTTGAGGATCAGGTAGACCAGACCGATGAGAAAGCTGAGGATCGAGATCAGAAACCCGCCGAAGGTCGCAAGGCGCAGCCCGGCTTTCGTGTAGCTCGTGAAGCCGACCATTGCCGCGTCATAGAGCGTGAAGAAATTGTTGTGGGTCTTGCCCGCGCGGCGCTTCTGCTGCACATATTCGATCTCCTTGCGCTCGGGTCCCAGCTCGGCAACGATGCCGCGGATATAGGGCTGCGCGTCGCTCAGATTCCGCAGCACGTCGACAAAGCTGCGGTCGTAGAGCCCGAAGCCGGTGAACTGCTCGATCTGGTCGCAGCGGCTCATCTTGCGGATCGTTTTGTAATAGAGCCCGCGCATCGCGTAGAAGATCGGGTTCATCTTGCTCTTCGACTTGATGCCGATGACGACCTTGTAGCCTTTCTCCCACTCGCGTACAAACTGCGGAATCATCTCGGGCGGGTCCTGAAAATCCGAGCACATGCTGACGGTGCAGTCGCCGGTGGTCTGCAGCATCGCGTAATACGGGCTGTTGAACTGCCCGAAATTCGTGACATTGAAGATCGCCCGGACATGCTTGTCCTCCGCGCAGATCTTCCGGAGAAGCTCCCGCGTGCGGTCACGGCTCTTGTTGTCGATGAAGAGAATCTCGTAATCGTAGCCCGGGCACTGCTGCACGATGGTGTCGCGCACTGCCGTGTAGATCGCCTCGACATTCTCCTCCTCGTTGTAGCAGGGGAGCATCACTGATATTTTTTTCATGTTTGTGAACCTTCCGTTCTGATTATGATTTGCCGAGCAAAATCTCCGCGATCGCGCGCGGGCTGTCTGCCGTCCCGACGGGCGTGCACGACCGGACATCCGCCGCCGACCGGAACCCGAAGCCGTAGGTCACCGCGAGAAACTGAACGCCCGCGGCAGCCGCGCCCTCGGCGTCGTTTTCGGTGTCGCCGACCAGCACGGTCTCAGAAAGCTCCGCGTGCAGACCCGCCGCGCTCAGCCGGATCAGATCGGCTTTTTTCAGCGCTCCGGCTTCGTCCGCACCGCAGACCGGGTCGAGATAAGCGTCCAGCCCGAAATGCTGCACCAGTGCCTCTGCAAAGCGCTGCGGCTTGTTGGTCGCGACCGCCAGCCCGAAGCCGTGCGCCTTCAGCTGCGCACAGAGCCCGGTCATGCCCGGATAGGGCGCGGCATGGAGCACCGCACCCGCCTGATAATAGGTGCGGAACACCGTCACAGCCTGCTGTGCCTCCGCCTCGGAGCAGCCGCAGCAGTCGGTGAACGATCTGCGCAGCGGCGGACCGATAAAGGACAGCAGCTGCGCTCTTGTCAGCGGCTGCCAGCCCATCACTTCGACTGTGTACTGCACGCTTTCGATAATGCCCGGACTGGTATCCGCGAGGGTACCGTCCAGATCAAAGATCACATTCCGGATCATTTGGCGTCACTTTCCTTCCTTCTGCGCGATGCCGTAGCAAACGGTATCCGCCAGATTCCACGAATGATGCCGGCAGGAGATATGATAATCGCCGGAGAATTCCTGTATTGCACGCGGAACAAGCCAGAGGTGGTCGAGCTCGTGATAGGAGGAAATCGCAAGGATCGGCAGACTGCTGCGGATGGTGAACTCTGCGCCTCGCAGTGCCCGGAGCTCTGCCCCCTCGATGTCCATTTTGATGAAATCGAGCGGCTTGCCGTTCATGAGGTGATCGAGCGTGTCGGCATGAATCAGGCTCTCACTGCCTGTGACCGCGTCGCTGAGCGTCCAGGCAAGATCGTCCTCGGCAGTGTTCTCCGAAAAGCAAAGTGTCTCCTGCCTGTCCCAGATGCCGGCTCTGCATACTTGAACGCGGCTGAGCTGCTGTTCCTGCACAAACTGCTCCAGATCGCGGCAGTTTTGCTCCTGGGGCTCAAAGGCATAATAGCTGTAATCCTGTTCACCGACCTGCGCGAGAAATGCACGCAGGGTGTCGCCGTTGAAGGCACCGCAGTCGGCAAAGCTGCCCGCTGCGTTCTGTATCACATCATTGCAGAAATACTGGTTCGGCGAGAACACCTCCCAAAGCAGCTCCAGACTGTGGACTGCCCGGTGCATCAGCACATTGCGGAAGGTCCTGCGCGAGAGATCGTCACGGAATGCGTCGTAAACGCGGTCGATCTCTGCGGCGTTTTCGGAATACTGCTGCATGACACGCTCCCGATCGCCCGTGCGGTAATGCGAAAAGAGCAGCGGGTCTATATAAGCATAGCCGGTGCATTGCAGATGCCGCACGCGCTCGTGGATCTGATATCTGACATCCGCCTCAATCAGAACAAACGCATCTGCGGGAATCTCTGCCGGGCTGCGCACGGGGAGCCCGAGCAGCGTCTGCGTGCAGCCGTCCTTTTTATTTCCGTCGGCAAAACAGGTGACAGGGATCCCGAACGAACGTCCGGTCTTGCAGACAAGCTGCCCTGCGACACCCGTGCCCCAGATGCAGACTTGTTTTTCGTGAGAGAGCTTTGTAATCAGTTGTGCCAGATGATCAGGCGTTTGTGACAGTTCATTCAGCAGGCTGTCTGTAAAAAAGCTCATGTGCTGCCTCCCTTTCCGTTCAGACCCGCTCCAGCTCGATGCCGTTCAGCGAGAATACCTCGATGCCGCTGCCGAAGCGTTCCCGAGCCGTTCGGGCGATCTCCGCCGCATAGCTCGGCGCGACAATGACAATGCGCTGCACCGGTTCCTCGGCAAAATGCTCCGGCGCGACGATCGGCACATGCGAGGCAGGCGCAAATCTGCCCTGCTTGAACGGTGCCGAATCAATGATATACGATGCGGCTTCGCCGAGCTCCGTGAAGGAGAGCACCGCAAATGCCATATGGCTGGCGCCCCACACCGCGACTTTTTTGTCCTCTGCGCGGCACTGCGCTGCAAAGTCGCTGAGCCGCGCCTGCAGCGTGTCCATGTAAACGCGGAAGCCCGACAGATCGGTCTGCGGGCGCTTGCGGACGACCGCACGCAGCGTGCCGCCCTCGATGATATCCTGCTCGAGCACGGCAAAGCCGTTGTGCTCCATCAGAAAGCGGAACGAATCCGCCGTGTAATACGCCAGATGATCGCGCACAAGCTCATAGAAGGCGTTGCGCTCCAGCACATATTCAAACGCCGGCACCGTCACCAGCCCGATGCCGTCCGGCGTCAGATTGTTGTAGATGCACTGCAGCATGGCGTTGGGGTCGGGCTGATGCTCGAGAAAATTGAAGATCACAAAGGCGTCGAACGGCGCGTGCGCGAGCACGGTTTCCGCCGTCTCCGGGAATGCGCGCCAGACATTCAGACCGCGTTCCTGCGCGAGCCTGACGAGCGATTCGCGGTGCTCGATGCCGAACGCCTCAACCGGAAATCCGGTCAGCGGGGTGAGATATTCGCCCTGCCCGCAGCCGATCTCGATGATTTTTTTGTGCTCCAGCCGGTAGCGCCCGATCCATTCGGCGTACTGCTCGCGCTTTTGACGCATCATGGTCTCGGAATAGCCGACCGCGCGGATGACGTCGCGGTAATACGGCACGGGCTCACAGTCGAGCTGGATCAGCCCGCAGATGCCGCACTGATACAGATTCAGGTCGATGCCGCGGTCATTGCCGAGCGTCTCCCGGTCAGGGAGGTCCTGCGCACAGGCGGGGGCATTCGGCATACAGAGCACGGGCTTTCCGCCGAGCGCTGCGCCGCAGACGATGCATTTGCTCATCTGAAATCATCTCCTTGTCTGACCCATGCGACCGTTCGCCGGATGCCCTCGGCAAAGGGTACCTGCGGGGCGAATCCGGTGTCTGTCTGCAGGGCTGTGATATCCGCTGCGAGATACATGATCTGGTTCGGCGCGTAGTCCCGCGCACCGAAGGCGACCGGCAGTGCCGGGTCAACGGCATCGCGCAGCATCCCGATATATTCCCGCAGGGGCTTGGGGCTGCCGCTGCCGAGCGGATAGACCGCGCCGTCGCGCCCGCTGACTGCCATGCGGTAAAGCGCTTCAGCCGCGTCTTCCGCATAGAGGTAATCCCAGATTTGTTCGCCGGGGGTCATCTGCGGGATCTCGCCGTGCAGCAGCTTCGTGATCGTGCTGATCGTCATGGAGGTCGACTGCTCAAACGGTCCGTAGACGCTGAGAATGCGCGCCCAGACATGCGCCATCCCGAGCC
>JAEEGL011181066.1_pt1 | contig 32940 bp, 7 predicted proteins | sample 9134231 | NCBI WGS metagenome assembly JAEEGL01 (sample SAMN16246548, study PRJNA631951) | gut metagenome | biome: gut microbiome; feature: rumen; material: fiber-attached | host: Bos | place: Iran: Karaj | collected 2018-10
CCCTTTATGATAAAGGTTGCAGAGACAGTCCTTCACATCGTCATCAATCCAAGCAATGAACTTCTGCCCTTCGAAGGGTTGCTTCACCAGCTTATCGAAAGGCGTGATATCATCAATCTTGGGTAATCTGGATTTGATGGATTGTTTCATGGCAGCCACCATCACCTTTTGGAAGCGCTCCACGTTGGCGGCTCGGCGTTCCGAGTGATAAGATGTAAACAGGCGCACACGGTCGATGCCGATCTCGGTGGCTTTCTCGAGAAACCACTCCGTGCGCTCGTTGAGCTTGGTAGGCGCGATGGCGATCTCGAGGTGGAAGCCCCAATGGTCGTAGCCAGGGCGTTTGTTCGTCAGGTTGACAGTAGCACGCTTTGGCAAAGCCTCCACCAACTCAGCATCGTAGAGGCTCCCTTCCCCGTCGGTCACGCAAAAGGTCTCCCCTTCGGTCATCCGCAGCACTTTCACGCAGTGTTTGGACTCCTCTTCGGGAAAAACGTTGAGGCCTTCGGTGGCACCTTTGATGTAGAATACGTTCATAGCTGGTGCAAAGATAAAAAAGTAGAGACGGTAAACGCGCCATCTCTGTAATAAAAAAACAAAGCGTTGCCTATAACCAACATTTTTTACAGAAATATGTTGGTTGCAAACAACACTATTCGTATCTTTGCAAACAAAACAAAAAAACATGATGGATACATTATTCGCAAAACACGACCGATTAATTGCCAACACCTCATTGGTTATTGTTAGGGAAATGATGAACCGCGTACATTGGGATGCCCGACTTCTTTCAATACAAGGTGCCAAAGGAGTAGGCAAATCAACACTGCTCAAACAATACATCAAGTTGAACTATCAGCCTGGCGACAGAAAGGTGTTGTATTGCTCAGCCGACACCATCGACTTTTCCCGCAGGACCCTTGTTGACCTTGCTGGAGAGTTCGTTATGAATGGCGGCGAACGACTCATTATCGACGAAATCCACAAATACGAAGGCTGGAGCCGCGAGATAAAGGAAATCTATGACCTATTCCCCGAGCTAAAGGTGATTATCAGCGGATCATCGCTATTGAGTTTGTTGGCTGGTGATGCCGACCTGTCACGCCGTTGCGTCAAATACACCATGTCAGGTTTGTCATTCCGCGAGGCGCTGAGGTTCTATGAACACATCGACTTGCCCGTATGGACTTTAGAAGATATTCTCGCTCGTCCTTACGAGTTGTGGCAATCTGTAGCTGCCCATTGCAAACCCATCCAGCAATTTAAAAAATACCTCCAATATGGTTATTATCCCTTCTATTTGGAAGACCCTTTAGACTATTATACCCGTATCGAGCAAGTGGTCAACTATGTCGTGGAGACCGAACTGCCTTTCATCTGCAAGATTGACGTAGCCTATACCCGAAAAATCAAGGCCCTGATTGCCGTCATTGCCGAAGGTGTACCTTACGAAGTCAATGCCAACCGATTGGCTGCTGCCATCGAGATTGGCAGGGACACTGTCGTGGGTTATCTGAAGAACCTGGGCGACGCCAAGCTATTAAACCTGCTCTATTCGGACAAGAAAAGCGTTGGCAAACTCACCAAACCCGACAAAGTGTATCTTGAAAACACAAATCTGCTCTATGCCCTAAGCCCCTCTTCGGTCGATATTGGAACGGCACGAGAGACCTTTGCCATCACCCAACTATCCGAAGACCATCTTGTTGAATATGGCAAAGACAAAGGCGACTTCAAAGTGGATTCCAAGTATCGCTTCGAAATTGGCGGCAAGGACAAAGGCTTCAAACAAATAGCCGATTTGCCCAATTCCTATGTTTTTGCCGACGACATAGAATCGCCAAACGGAGCCAAATTACCTCTGTGGATGCTGGGGTTTTTGTATTAATTCATTTGCAAACGTCTTATCGCACCAGGATTTTCTCCATTCTTTCGCGATCACCCTCGATGAGGCGCACTACATAGACCCCAGGAGCCAGTCCCCAAGTGTCGATCACATTCCCACCCTGTTGGCTAAACACGACTCGTCCCGACAGGTCGATGACTTGGAAGACACCTTCACCCTGGAAATCAGGAAATACCGTCACTGTTCCCTCCAAGGCCTTGTCCAGTACCAGTTGGAAGCGGAAGGGATGTTCATGACCATTGGCCTCGAAGGTATAGGATGATTGGTTCAACATACCGATCTCCGCTCCGGTGAAGTGATCGATCAAGTATGGATGACCGCCTTGCCATTCGGAGAGATCCCAGGTCATGGTATAAGTGGCAACCTTTCGGTTGTCGAATCGCACCTCCACGGCGGCAAGGCTGTCATCCACATGGGCGATGGCGAAACGTTCCCTGTCGAGACAGAACGACAGCTCCGGAACGTCGTTGTTGAGATGGGGAATCTTCCTGAGGTTACGTCCCTCCATGGTTCCGTACAGATAGGCGACATCTTCAGACGCCCCATCACTCACCCTTAAGGAAATCCGGCCATGGTCAGTCGATCTGCCTTTGCTGGTGCTCGACTCCGCCGTGGCCAAGGCTGTCGTCTTGGCAATGGTGAAGTCTCCCGCCTCGGCAGTCATGACCAGGACACCCTGCCCAGGAAGGATTGGGTCGGAATAGGTCTTCACCTGCCAAGCTCCGTCATTCGACAGCAGGTAATAGCCGTCGCTCAACCGGTTGTCGTCGATGGCGGCGCCATGGCCCTTGTAAATCGCATGAGGATAAGGATTCCCTATCAGGTTGAAACCCTTCAACTCATCAGGCCTATCCGCCGTGTAAGTCATGGCAACAGTCACATTCGCAGCGTTCACAGGCCCGAACATGTTGAGGGTGACGTCATGGTCATTGGCATAGAGATAGCCTCTGCCCGGGGTGAAGTTCTCAAAGTTCCCATCAACCTTGTAGTTCCGCCATTCCTCATGGGTCAGGTTGGTCTCGTCGAATTCGTAGAGGTCGTATTCGAACGCTGTCATATTCGAGTTCAAATCCACATCTACCGCTCTCAATGGCGCCGCTACGGTGTACCATCCATCGGCTACCTCGATGTCGGCGTAGGCGCTGATGTTCTTCTGAAGGGTAGCCCGCACACCAGGAGAAGCGTTGACCAATTGTGCACCGTCCTCAACAATCAGGTTGCTGACGTTCACAGTATTCAACTCATTCACGGTCAATGTACTACCCGAAGGCACCACATACATCGTTTGGGCATCTGTGACATCGAGAACGTCGTATGCTCCGCTGATGAACACACATTGGGCAAAAAGATAACCCTCCAACTTTTCATCGTTGGAAAGATTCACAAGCCTTGCCGTTCCGTCTGCTTTTACGTTGACATCCCATGAATCGAGGGTGATTGCCGTGGCGTTGGTCACATCCAAAACCTTGGAAGCTGAGAAAAGAAGGTCGCGTCCAGCCACAAGTTGGCTCGGGTCGGTAACCAACAGGTAGTCATGCTGTGCCGATGAAGTGAAGTTGACGACGAGTGGGTTGGTGGGATTTCCGATAATGTTGTTTGGCACAAAGACGAGACTATAGTTGGTCTCGGCATCCAACTCCACGCCAGCCTGCCGGACATAGAAATTGATGGGATCGCCGGAGTCTCCATGGATGACCAAATACCAAACATACTTGTCAAGAACGCTCTCATACTTCGACTTGGCGGTACCTCGGCATTCCTCTCCGCAAAACGCCCCAATCTCAAGAGAGGGATCTACCACACCATCCTGCTGAACTTGAAGAACGACCGTCATGTTGAAATCAAAAGCAGATGAATTCACAATCCAATCATGTCCTGGACGAGCGTGCTGGGCATAGAGGTCAAAAGAGAGAAACAACCCTGCCATCACAATCACAAAAAAACGTTTCATTTTGTATCTAATATTTTGATAATCAATTTAATAAATTACTATCTTTTTCGTCAGCACTTCACCTGTGCCCAAAGTGGTTCTCACTATGTAGATTCCGGAAGGAGTGTGCGGATGAAGGGTTGGGTGCAACGGGTCCAATTGGATGGTTTGCACCAAGCGGCCATTGATGTCATACACTTCCGTTACCCCACTGTATGGTTTATTTTCGGCAAAGAAGCCACCGTCCTCAAAGGAAATGCAACCCGTGGGTTCAAGGTTGACAAAATCGATGATTTGAGGATGGGCGGGTAGTCCGATCACCTCATTGGGGACAAAGGCAAGATGATAGGTGGTTTCTGCCTTCAGCTCTTCGCCGTCCACTCTGACAAAGAACTCAATGGGGTCGCCGCTGTTGCCGTGAATGACCAAGTACCAGAGGTAAGTACCCAATGCGTTTTCATACTGCGCGGTAGCGATTCCCCGGCATTCCGGGCCGCAGAAAGCACCCAACTCCAAGGCCGGATTCAATTCACCGCTCACCTGAACCTGTACGATCAGTGTCATGTTGAAGTCATAGGCGGATGTATTCACGTTCCAGTCATGACCGGGACGGACGTTCTGGGCGAAAAGGCAACTGGGGAACAGCCAACCCCACAATATGAATAATATCAGGCGCTTCATCGTATAATGATTTTACCAGACAACACTTCTCCGGTACCCAAGGTGATTTTCACCATATACTTACCGTCTGTCGGGAATGGATCGAGTTCAATCGGGAAACGGGTAGGTCTCTTGGACTGCAACAAACTGCCGCCAATGGTGTAGACCTCCACCACTACACCCCGTTGTTCTGCTTGGGTGAACGGATAGTAGAGGCTTACCCGCTGTGTCCTCGAAGCAGGTTGTGGGCTGATCAGCAACTCACGCAGGCCCTCATAAGGTGTCACGGTCACCTCCCAAACGCTGTCACAAGCAGCAGCGGTCTGGAATGGCAGGACAAAAGTACCGGGTCGGTCGAACACCACGCCTTCATATTCGAAGGGAAATTCCACAGCCACCACTTCCTCTTCGACGTGGTACACCGGGTTGACAGTGAGGTCGAGTCGGACGATACTGTCGTTGCCTTGTGCCGTGGTCAGTTCCATGAAGTAGGTACCTGCCTCGAACACCCTGAAGTTATGATCGGTATAGTACTCTCCTTCGCAAATTTCAGCTTGGATGTACTTGTCGTAGGACGTCTCAAAAGCGAAGACATAGGGGTTGTCCAGCGTTCCAAAATGGCGATCGGCCATGAAAGTGAGCTGCTCATCGCAACGGATGCGGCGTTCCTTGTTGCGTGAGTGGTTGAAGAGACGGAAGCTGACGGTCTCGCCATCTTCACCATGGACGGTGAGGAAGATGCGATAGGCATCCATCTGCTCGATGTAGACGGCGCGGCCGCTACCACGTTGCTCGTTGTTGACAAAGGCGCCAACCTCAAGAGTGTCAGAATGGATGATCTGTCCATCCAAGGAGATGAGGCCCATCATGGTCATGTTGTTGGCAAACGGCTTGTCGTCGGCGTTCCAGTGGGTCGCCGGGATATCCAACGGCTGAACATCGCCCGTGCGCTGTCTATTGCCGTAATAGAGCGGTTTCACGCTGTTAGCGTTCGACAAATACATGTAGCCAACGCCAGGCGTCATGTCGTCGAGCGAGCCGAACCAAATGCCATATTCGGCGTTATACATGGCAAAAGACTGTTTCGACTTGATGACATCGTCGTTGGTGGGTGCGCCTCCGATGGCCGGGGTCAGTTGATTGACACTGGTGGTATCTGTCAAGGGATAGCCAATCCATGTCCATCCGGAGGCCAACATGACGGTGTCGATATCGGCGGGGCATCCGGTGAGACGAGCGACTTGAGGATCCCTCATTTTGACCATGAACATGGAGGTGTTGTTGATCGCCTCGAGGTTGCCAAACCACATGTTATAGTCTGGATCATAGGTTACAAAGGCCGTTTTCGACTTAATCATCTGGCCATTGCCGTTCAAGGCCTCCTCGAGGTTGGTCAGCCCCTCGCCGTCACTTTGATCGACGAAAGTGGAGAACCAGTTCCAGCCATTGGCGAGATCGTTGCTTTGGTCAAGTTGCTGTTTTACCGACAAGTTCAAGGTATAGACAGAGTCGCAGCCCAACCCCGTCTGGTAGCTAAACACCGCTACGGTATCTCGATAGAACGGAACTCCTTGATACTGATAAGGCAAATCGGTCTGGCAGACCGACACTGCATCCACGTAGTTAAAGGCGGGATGGACGGTCAACGCCAGGCGTGTGGTATCGTAGCAGCCATAGTAGTTCTCCACGTAGCGGTCGATGCTAAGCACAAGGTCGTTCTCCATTGTCCAGCCTTGGGTCAGCAGCGCCAACGTATCGGCGGTGAGGTTGAAACCGTTGTCATCATAGTCGTATCCGTAGCAGATCTCGTCGGCCAGGGCGTTGACGACCGGTGCAGGGGCATTATCGAGCACCAGGCAGACGATACTGTCGCAGCCGAAGATAGTCTGCAGGGTGTCGTAATAGATGCCGCCTGTATCAAGCCATTCCCCTGCAAAATAGTAGGGCTGGTTGAGGCAGACATAGTCGCGCAGGGTGGTGATTTCCGGGGTCATGTTCCGAAGGGCGTGGACGCTGAACACCTTCTCCACGTATTGGTCCGAGAGATCAAGGCTCCGCACGCGGATGGAGAAGTCGTAGAGCCCATAGCAGCGGAAGTCGTTATTGGTGATGAGGGCGTTGCCCGCGATGTCGAACAGGGCGTTGTGGGTATCGCCTTCACCGCTTACCAGGGTATAGACAAACAGATCTGACATCTGGTCATCGATGGTGCTGAAGTTGCCGATGACGGTGAACAGCGAAGCATCTTCGTCGAAGGTGGAAGCCGAAAGGCGGATATCCGTCGGGGCAGTGCCTCTGATATAGGTGTATTCAGGGGTGGTCTTGAACCCCTCCGTGTTGTTCACATGGTCAACGGCACAACCGAAGAACTCGAACTGGGTACCCAATTCCATCCTGTATTGATAGACGCTGTCGGGATTGACCTTGCCGACCAGTTCGTATTCGTTATCGTCGATGCTGACATAAAGGTTTACGCCATCCACCCCCGAACCTTCGGCATCGTCGCTGGCGGTGAAGGTAAGGTTCAGAATGCCCTCTCCTGCTTGGGAGGCGTCGCCCTGGAGCACGGAACTGGGAGCGATGGCATCGAACCGGTTGGTGTAGGTATTGGTGGGCACGGTGTCGTTCTGGTCGAAGACGATATGCGCCTGTTCGGTGATCTCATCGCCAGTGACGATACTGGGGTTGGGGTCGATAGTGAAGGTGACGTAGCCTTCGCCGTTGCCAGGGTTGAGGGTGTCATTGACAGGGAGGAACCCAAGCGGGCCCACGGGAGGCAGGCCGGTAGCCGGGTCGACGGATTGGAAGATCCAATAGGCGTAGTTGTCGGGCACTCGGAGGCCTGCGGTCACATCGAGCCACACTCCAAGCGAGTCGGTAAGGTCGAGACGTTGGCTGTACTGCGAGGCCATGGGGGGCACTTCGAAGGTGAAGTCGCCGAAGCCGAAGTTGCCGAGGCGGAAGGTGTTCGGCACGCCCTTGTCGTCGAGCGGGCAGGTGATCTTCACACGCGAGGCCGCACCCGTGGCGGACTCGGGGTCGTTCTCGTAATTGATAGTATAGGTGATGGGGTCGGTGGCGTTGATGAAATGTACGCTGTCGTAACCTGTCGGGCCGTAGATTTCGTTAGGGTCGAAAGCGCTGATCAGACAGGCAAAATAGACGGTGAAGTCCTTGATTTCCTCATGCATGTGGTCCTCAGCCTGATAATCGACCAACACGCGCATATCGTTTCGTCCATTTCTCAGTGTGTATTTCCACGTTCGTCCGTCAAAAAGCAGATGCCCCATCCTTTCCCTGAACTCCGGAGCCCAATAGAAAAACTCTCTGTCCGGAGAAGTCTCATAGTCGAGCTCGCTCATGCCAATCATTTCATGTGGATCTGTGGGATATCCCTTGGTAGCCCCATTCCCTTTCCATTGATAACTAATTCTTGGATTAGGCCTTGTATCTAACCATTCTTCATCGGGAAATTGATCGTATCCACAAACAGAATGAACCCATGGCAACAATGTATTGGTATTATAAAACCACACTTGTCCATCACCATAAGGATTCCCAGTGACGTATTGTGCTGATGAGAAGGCGTTATTAACCGCCATGACAACTATGTTATCAGTGTTATTGTCGTTTTGAATCGTAAAATCTTGCCTCCAAACAGGTTCTGTCGCCTCTGGATAATCGCTACACGAGGCATAAACATTCAATGTATAATCCCCAGGTTTCAATTGATCGTTTTCCCAAATATCCACAGAACCATTTTGATTACCCGAATGGGCATCAACCACAGTAACTTCGTGCTCGCTGTGATTGACATACTCCATAATGTACCACAATTGATCATTATTGTTGCAGGAGGGGCATCCATGATCCGCGTCAGACATGAGGATTTCTAGCTTTCCTTTCCCACCTGCGTCACAATTCGCTTGAGTCTCATAAACAGTCATGGGAGACGCCGTTGTAGGTCTATACTCTATCCTTTGGGTGACATAAAACGCATAATCGGGGAATCTCTCATAATAGATTTTATAAACACGTATATGATCGGGGTGGTCAAGGGGGAAATCCTCGTCATACTCACGGTCCACCCTCACGAGTGGCACCTCACAACCTTCATATCGCAGGCCTATCTCCTCCAATTGGTTTATTTTGTAAAATTCATCAGGAAACACACCGTCTTCTTCATAATAAAAGGTCCCTAAAAAGCCAGAGCTTAATAATCGCAAATAAGGAGCTGTTTTGATCACCTGATCCACAATCTCCGTTTGATCAGTGCACTTATCTGTAAACCAATACCTACGCAAGACATCAACAGTTCCATCTTCATTGATTTGTTCCTGATCGAAATGATTAATTGTTATGTTTTGTTCAAACAACACATTATTGAATGTTACACCATATCGTTCAAAGTCCTGAAGTCTTGTCAGCGGTGATGGAGCACTCGTCTCCCCACAACCCGGTATCACGATAGGATCCATCTCATTTTTGTTGACTGAAAAAACAGGCGCAGGCATGTGTATGTATTGATAATACTGAAAGCCGCCCAGACACGGAAGGTTCAGGAAGTTATAGGTAACCCTAAAGGTCTTGTAACAATGGTTTTCTTCGGTGCTGTTCTCTTCGGGAACCTCTATTGGAGTCCCATAGGATATGCTAAGGTTTTGCCAACAATCTCCTGTTTCCGGACCCGGAATCTCAAACCCATATCCCGAAATATACTGCCTTAGCGCTTCCGTTGTGTTCGCCGGCCGATTGCTCCATGCCTCAAAAATATCCATCCCGGGATTACAGGTTACATCAGGCAGATACTGACCTGCTTGTTCTGTTGGCTCGGCGCTCGTAGTAAACCTGATATACTGATGGATATAGAGCGGAAGGGGGCCCGTAAGACTGGGATCGTAATCCGGATGCGCGTTCGATATGGTGATGACCCTTTCATACAAATCCGTACAATCATCTATATTATCGATCTGCGTAGTCGTACAAGAGAAATCATACGCCCAATTGAAAGTCATGGTTCCATCGGGTTTTCTCACTCTTATGCTATATCCCCTGGAAGCAAGGTAATCAAGAATGGCATCCCTTGGCCAATACACCATTTGAGGATAATAGCAGCCGGCTTCGTCTTCTGTAGGCAACCAATTATCTGTCAACGGCTCACCGCTATTACCGTCTATTAGCACAAACTGATACTGGTACGGGTTCTGGGAGCAAAGCTTGCCCTCCAGCAGAAACACCATGGCAAAGACCATCAGCAATACTAATTTGCTTCTCATAATATTACTCCTTTCCTTTATTCTTCGTCTTCTTCACACACACATCGCCCACACCGTTATGGTTGTCGTCTTTTTGGTCGGGGTTGTATTTTTGCGGACGATTATCGTTCATGTCAAGGATCCCGTCTCCGTCAAAGTCCTGGCATGCATTGCCGATGCCGTTGCAATCGTCATCGTCTTGATTGGAGTTCGGAATTTCGGGACAGTTGTCTTGATCGTTGGGAATCCCATCGCCGTCAATGTCATCGTCACAGGCATCACCTATGCCATCATGATCCATATCTTGTTGGTCGGGGTTATAGTGCAGCTTGCAATTATCGCACACGTCCCCTATTCCGTCCCCATCGCTATCCGTCTGAGAGGGATTGAAACGCTTCGGGCAATTATCCATGTCATTGGGCCACCCATCACCATCCATGTCATCATCTTCCTCATTGGGAATACCGTCATGGTCAATATCGGGATCGCAGGCCAGGCCATGGATATTACCCTCTTGGTCAAAAGTAAAATATTGCTCTGGATCCCAAACATCCGGACAAAGATCACAAACATCTCCTACACCATCGCCATCGCTGTCAAGTTGGTCAGGATTGGTAACATCTCGACAATTGTCGCATTGGTCTCCGTATCCGTCATTGTCAGAATCGTCCTGATTGGGGTTGGGAACAGTGGGGCAATTGTCACAAACGTCACCATGACCGTCCCCGTCGGTATCTATTTGGTCTGGATTGGCGGTGCATGGGCAGTTGTCATTGACATTTGGCACCCCGTCACCATCAAAATCATTGGATGCCAACAGGTTGCCACCGTCATATCCATGGGAGTAATAAGCCCAAAAGTCACCCATCACCCCCATACCATTGACCTGGGACGCAAAATACCATTGTCCGTTATCTTGTAACATTGCGACAGGCATAATGAACTTCAGACTGTCTTCATTATAGAGTGCGACCATCGCTTGAGCCTGGCCGTCCCTTTCACAGCTCACGAGCCAATCTCCCTTAACCACATCGCCCAAATTATCGTGCCAGGCCTCAATATTGGAGGTGTACATGTATTTACGGAACACCTCATATTGTTGCGATTCGTGATAAAGGCCCAACAACGCGTCCATATCAAAAATGGCATTCCCAAACAGGGCAATCATTCGACACATCAATGCGGGAGGCGTGTTTGTTTCAGCAGCGTTTTGAGAACCGCCAACGGGTTGAATCCAACGGTTACCACTAGTTGGGGGCATGCCGTAGAGTTCATAATAAATCATGGAGTCACACATGAAATACGCATCTTCATCAGCAACGTGAATAACGATTTCCTCTTTGTTGAACACCACCCCGAAATTGGAATTGACATAATCGGGAAACACCTCCGTTTGTGCCCAAGACGACTGCACACAAACCATCATCAAAAACAATATTATCTTTTTTCTCATAACCATGATAATTATTCGAACCTAACTACAAAAACAATCAATCTAAAAGCTTATCCGATTGAGCAACCACATATTCCCACCGAAATGATCCTATGCCATAATCAACAACAGCACGAATAATCAACGAGAACTGGATCCCTGTAAAATCCCAGTTCTGACCTTGATATGCAGCAAATACAAGTCCACAATCAAAAGCACCAACCACCTGTCCTCTTGCACCAAATGAAGGTGTTTCAAAACTATCAGGTGTTTGATGCGTGTTTTCATCATCCTTTATTATACCGACTCCAACCTGACCCCCAATTTCTCCATGAACAGTAAGGGAAATAGTAGCATCGGCTTCACAACCTCGTGCAAAGGCTTCCTCACTAACAAAGTCCAAAGTGAAATTAGGACTCACAGTGATCTCGCCAACAATTCCAGCATATACAGCAGGTACGATAGGTATATTCACATCGATTTTTACTCCTGCCTTCCCTACTATTTCGACAACCAAATGGTTAGTACTTCTTCCATTGCAACAATCCACGTAGAATGAAGGATTAACGTAAATATTCGCAACTGGTTGTAAAGGCAGTTTATTTTTGATAGGTCCTGGAATACAATTCATTATTTTATTCCCAAGTGCATTTGACAGACTGTTTAATGAAGTTATCTTTTTCTGCAATTTTTCGAAAGTGGGATCTAAACCTAATGCAAATTTCACATCATTGCTATAAACGTCAATAGAATATGTTTTATCCGACAATACAGTGGATTCACTCGTAGTCGATCGAACCAAAAAATGAAGAGTCTGCGAACTGTACGGAAGCATTGGCGGAGCCGATGCCACTTTACTGTCATCAGCCAAAGACACTTGCCCCGACATCCCAGGAGGATCTGTTTCTATTAGAAAGTCATTGATGTCAATAACATCCCCATCCGTATAACAATCTCTATCGTATTTTGCTTCAATATTGGTAATGACAGGAAAAGTCCTAACTGTCACCACGACATAATCCTTCTGGTAACCATATTTAGAGATCCGAACCAGTTCGAAAATGTATTCCCCTTCAAGGGTAACGGTAGCATTCACCCTATGCTTATGGACATTTCCGCCATTTGTTTCAGGAGCTATCGTTCCATAAGGCGGTTCTGTATAGTTTTCAGGCGCAGAATACAAATGCCATTCATAATACGAGTCATCATTGTCATACACCTCATCCAGTCCCAAATAGATCACAGCTAAAACCTGACTTGCATTCAGTATGGAAAAATCCTCCCCCGCAAAACCATACACTGGAATATCCTTCTGTGCCATCGCCCAGGGCGCCACCAACAAAAAGGCGAACACCCAAAACATTCTGACTTTAAACACGCTATTCATATAAACTCGGTTTTTAATTCTCATTCATTATTCTTCATTCATGATCTCTTCGACACGGAATTTCAATCCGCCATTGGTATAACAATAGATCGATACGGTGCCTCGCACACCAGGTCGCAGCACGCCATCGGGCTCTCCCTCAATCTTCAGCGGGATATAGAGCTCAGTCCTGTGGATGTTCAATTCACCACGACGCAAACCAATCCATGAATCATCGATGCTTTCAATATGCACCGATGCCGCCGGGATGTCCACGTTGCCGATATTGCCGAACTCGAGGGTGAGGATGGTGTAACGGTTCTGCCGCAGGCCTTCGGGGATCATCAGGTTGGTGACGAGCTGACCGGGCACGCCTTCCACCACCTCGAAACAGTTGTGCAGGGTGTCGCTTCCGGCGCAGTAGTTCTCGGCCACCAGCGAATAGGTACCCAATGGGGCATTGGTCAAGTCGAAGGTGACAAACACCTGATTGAAGTTCACATATTGGAGGTCTTCGCCCACAATGGTGTATGTGCTGGTGTCGATCGTTTGAATCAGCTTCACAGGCATGTCGTAACGGAACTTGGAGCCGAGAAGCTTCACGGTCACCTTGCCGGTGTTGCCGCCCTGGTTGGGCGAGATGCTTCGCACCTCGAAGGGCAGGATACGCGCCTCCACCGTGACCTGCTGCGATTCGTTCGCCGGGCTTTGGCCGAAGAAGCTCACCCCATAGAAGCCGCTCTTCGTGCGCGGGATGTACAATTCGCTGTTGGCTGCCATCTGGCCGTCGGTGGAATAATCGTAATTCAAGTTGCTGCCCACGCCGTTGTGCAACACATAGATGTTGTTGACCGCACCGGCAGCCGCATCGGCAGCCGAGGTCGTGATGGTGACCAAGGCGGTCTCGCTGATGGAATAGCCCACCTCCAACTTGAAGTCCTTGTACTTCAACTGCTCGAGCGTGAAGCTGACTGGATGGTCGAAGTAAAGCACGGGCAACTGGAGCACCAAGGGGTTGGGCGTACAGTAAGTGTTGTTGTCCTCGTCGGTCTCATAGAAGGTGTTGCGTCCATCGACGATGATGATGATGTAGTACTCGCCTTCGGGCACACCGCTGATCACCGTCTCCAACTGATTGGTCGTCGACGTGTATTTGGGAAGGTTCACGTCGTAGGTGACCGAGCCCAGCAACTTGTCGTCCACATCGAACACCTCGTCGGTGGAGAGATACACCACATCGCTGCAGCCGACTCCCTGAAGGTCGTTGGGGCCCAGATTCTTCACCGTCCATGAGATGGTGACCTCGTCGCCCGCATTGACGATGTTGGGACGGCTGACACTGGTCACGACAAGGTCGGCCGGCGGGTTCAAGGTGAGCGTCAACGGGATCATGGCCTGGTTGTTGTCGGTGTTCATCTCGAAGATCGCATTGTTGTAGTTGGCCTTGGCATAGATGGCAAAGTTGCCGCTCTCCGGCACGGGGATGACCATCTCGACTGTGTCGTAATAGTACTCGTTCTGTTCCAACACCTCCGTATGAACCTTGTTGGCCACAAAATAACCGTTCCCGTAAGTGTTGCGCGAATACACGACACGGTTGGTGTAGGAATCTGGGGTCGGGCCGTCGCCCACATTGGTCACCTTGTAAACCAAGGTGATGGGCTGTCCGTTGGAGGGATACTCGGTGAGGCAAGTGAAGTCGCTCACCTGCAAGTCGGGTACGGGGATGCTGTTGAGCGTCACCGGCCGTGCCATGACATTGTTGTCATTGTTCAAGTCGGGATTCACGGAACCGGCATCGGCCACCGCCAACAGGTAATACGATCCCGTGTATCCATAGGGGATGGTGATGCTGATGGTCTGGCTGTATTCATCGCCATTGCCATCGAGCGGCTTGAGGTTGGAGGCATAGCCCAACTCGATGTCGTCGGTGTTCCAGTTGCCGTCCAGGGAGAGGAACACCTTGTCCGTCCAACTGGAATAGCTCGTCCTCGTCCCGAGGTTCTTCACCGTAAAGGTGCAGTTATAGGTTTCGTTCCACTCCAGGACGGCCTTCGGGCTGAATGCAGTCACCGCGATGTCGAGTTGGTAGGCCGTCACTGGGAAGGAAGCGGTTTGATAGACGTTGTTGTATTCGCCCACATACTCATAGAAATCGTCGTTGGCGTCGGTGACCACATAGACAAAGTAGTTGTCGCTACTGACATTGGAAGGCATCACGAACTCGACGTTGCCGTTATGATAGGTGGCCCCGATGTTCAGCGGTCCGGACTTGTTCACCGTAGCGACCAGCACCGCCGTGTTCTCGTCGAATTGCGGCGAGTTGGAGACATACACCTTGTCAACCCAGGTCTCGCTCGTTTCGATGTTGCGAATGCCTTGGTTGATCACATCATAGGAGATGCTGGTGGGGTCGCCCGCACCGGCGGCTTCGGGAGCGATGGCAGTAGTCACCCGCAGATCTGGATAATCCGAAAGGGTGATGTAAATGGGATCAGAGACGAGGTAATTGGAATGCACGTCGTCGCCCTCGCAAACGCCTTCGTCATCATTGACCGAGACATAAACATAATAATTGCCTTCCACATCGATAGGCAGGGTGACCTGTTGGGTGACCGGCTGCTCGGAATTCACCGTCAGGTTGTTACAGGTTACCCAAAGGGTATCCAATGGAATGGCGGTGATGAAGTTCAATTCAGGCGAGTAGCCGAGATAGACGACATTCATCACCTCGCCTGTAAAGGCTGAACTGCCCCTATTGCGCATGCCATAGGTCAGGGTAAAGGTCTGGCCCGAGTTGAGTTCCTGCGGGCAGACCAGGTCGATGGCCTCAAAGTCGGGATTGGGCAGCTGCAGGTCGATGGTCCTGGTGTTGTTGGTAAGCGTCTTCTCGTAGTCGGTCGCCACATAGACCCGCAAGGTGTTGTTGACATAGAAGTTGCAGGTCAGGGTAATGGGCACGGAGAACGACAAGGTGTCGCCCGGAAGCATCTCGACATGTTGACGGGTCCGCTCGTGGATGGCGGTGTTGTTGAAATCGATCCTCTCGGTCACGTAGCCGTCAATCAACTTGCCCAAGCCCGTGTTGACCATCTTGTAATGGACCGTGTCGCGGGTCTCGTTCAAGGCGAGATCGACCACCGTCAGGTCGGGACGCACGATGTACACCGAGTCCTTGACCATGTTGTTGTTCTCATAGACATGCTCAAAGATGTTCGTATTCCTGTCTGCGAAACCGAATAGATAATGCCAGCCTTCCTCGTAATCTTCGGGAACAACCACCTCCCTGCGGACGGCATAGCTGTTCTTGTATTTCTTCTTCTCATCGTAGATGAACTGGCTACGGTTGTTCTGCTGGATCTGCAATTCCTGGAAATAGGCCGCACTGTCCTGAGCGGTAGCTGAAGGACCCAACGGCAATGGGTCGGGGAAGCGGCATTCGGCGAAATCGTATAGCATCGCGTGGATGCTGGCCACTTCGACTTCCCTATACAGGATGGTGTCGTTCACCACACTCAGCAGACGTTCGTTCTCATAAATCGAGAAGGTATCCACCGGGGTAATGAAGACCTGGTCGCTCCACTGCACGCCTCTGAAGGGCGGAAGCGTGCCGCAGGTGTCGGTCACGCCGGGACCGTCAACCTTGGCGGCCAGCAACCCGTCGTTGAACACCTCGTAACCCAAGATGAAATGCTCCTTGAGCGAGAGCGTATCGGCCGAGTAGTAGAGCGCCCTCATCTGGAGGTCGGGCACATCGGGCTCGATGAACTCCTTGGGCTCGTCGGTGGGTTCCGAGACATTGTTGTACTCATACAACGACTCATATACCTGGTTGGTGACATCGGTCTGCACAAAGAAGTAATAGAAGCCGATCTCGTCCTCTTTGGTAGCGAAGCGGGCGGTGCGTGTAACCGTTGCGCCCTTGGCCAGCGACAAGGTGTCAACATAGGATCCGATCTCAAACGCCGTTCCGTTGAAAGTATTGTCCGTACTCATGAAGACCACGTCCTTGACCACCTTGTCCTGGAAGCCCACACCGCCATAGTTGCCCAAAGTCCACGACACGGTGATGGTGTCGCCTGCACGGGGATCGGAGGGCGACACGACGATTTCGCTGGCCATCAGGTCGGGATAGGGTGCGATTTGGACATTCAGGGTGTCGTAGAAGAAGTTGTCGCATTCGTTGACCTCATGGAACGAAGCGGCGGCACAGGAACCCGACAGGTAATAATAAGGATGACCTGAAATATCGGGAGTATAGGGGTTGGGGAACACGCCTCCGACCGAGGAAACATCGGGGTTCATGGCGCTCATCGGGATCCAGTTGGAGACCACGAAGAGGAACACGCTGCCGCGTACCGTATCGGGGACGGTGACATTGACGGTGTTGGTATATTGCTCACCCGGATCCAAGGCCAGGAGGTTGGGCACCTCTTCAAGGATGAAGGCCTCGGGGCGGGCGTTGGTGAAGCTCTCGGGAGCCCAGTTGAAAGGATACGACAGCACGATGTAGTCGTTCCAAGTGGCTCCGGTGGGCGTTGGCGCGTAGCCGTCGTTGCGCACGGACCATTCCACGGTCATCACCTGCCCCGACTGGGCGTAGGAGTGGTCGAGGGCCGTGACGTGCAGGTCGGGCAGACCGGTGTTGAAGGTCATCGTGTCGCTGCGGATGACGCCACAATCCTTATGCGCCTCCACATACCAGGCATAATAGGCAACCTCAGTAGTGTCATACTGGTGCAAGTACAACGGAGGCGCGGTCATGCAATTGTAACAATGGTCGTAGTAGCCATAACCATCGTACCACGACTGGTCCAAGTCCACGTTGGTATAATTGACCCGCAGGTTGCTTCGGACGGGGAAAGCAGGAACGGGCAGGCCATTGCCATAGTCGGTACGCCAGAGGTACAGGTCGTAGTAGTCGGCACCATCGATATAATCCCAACTGAACAGCACGTTGGAATTCGACGGAAGGGATTCGTCGCGCAGCGGCAACAGGCCGGCTTCTTCGAGTTGGTTGACCCAGATGATGCTTCCCGGGTCGCAAGCAGTGGTGAAATAGACAGCAGGCGTATAGCTGCTCATCTCCTCCTCACTGCACTTCGAACGCACTTTGACCATGTACTCCTGATTGGGATGAAGGTTTTCCAAGAAGAAATGGTTGGTCTGGACCGCAAGTGCATTTGCCGTACCGGTGCTCAGCTCCTGATAATACAGGATCCATTCCGTCTCATCGTCGCCAGGCGTCCATGTGACTTCGGCCGTGGTATAGGTAATCAGATTCACGGGCACCGCCAGGTTGGCCGGCACATGGCAGTTCACCGGAGCATGCTCATAGCAGCCCATATCGACGATACTGTTGACGACACGCTCGTTGCCCGCCAGATCGTAATCTCCAGAAGCGGTGGCATTGTTGCCGGCATCGATGCACATCGACTGTCTCGGCGTGTCCATCAAGGAAAAGTCTCCGCCGTCGGGATCGGTGAAACGGACATAGTGCAACGAGGTATAGGTGCCGTCGTTGGCCGACTGCAACACGATGTTACCTGTGCCTTCGGGGTTGTTTTCGTCATTCTCGAAGGCATTGTAAGTGAAGGTATTGTTGCGTTGCACTCCACCACGGATATTGCTCACCAAGGCACCGGCGCGGTTGCCCCAAACGATGTTGTTGGTGGCATAGTTCGACAAGTTGCCGCCGTATGGATCCACCAGGGTCCCATTGCAATAAATACCGCCGCCATTCGACGAGTCGCCATTCGCCCCGCTGGGGTTGACGGTGTTCTTCACCACGTCGCAGTTATGCATCTCCGGCATGGAATAGACGCCACCGCCTTTGCCCTCGGCGTGGTTGAAGCTGATTTCGGAGTTGGTTACCATGCGGACTTCGGCGATGCCGCCTCCGTTACCACCGGCGTTGTTGTGATGGATCTTGCACCGGTCGATGAGGTCGCAGCCATAGATGGCGCCGCCGTTACCCACCGCATAGTTGCCCATGAATTCGCTGCGATAGATGCGTGAACCGGAGGCACAGAGGGCGCCTCCGCCGAAGATACCCGTCTGTACCATGGTGTTGTTGAAGAACCGGCAGTCCTCGATCTGGCAATTGGAAAGGAAGGCCGCACCGCCGTCGCGGCCGGAACGACCGTTCTGGAAGGTGATGCCGCTGATGACGTCAAGGTTCTGATCCGCCCCGTCGTTGCGGAGGATCTGCTGCAGATCCTGTCCATCGAAGATGGCGGGATGCATGTCGAAGTCGCGTTGCGTGAGGTCGTAGTTGGCCGGTTCATTGCCTGCGAATCCGCCATAGATGCTGACCCCGTCGGGCAACAGGAAGGCGGGATAATAAGGCACGCCGTTACCCACATAGGTGCCGTGGGCTATCCAAATCACAGGTTTCGGGTTGAGGAGGGCGGCACGTTCCATGGCCAGTTGCAGGTATGGCGTCGCATTGGCCCATGAGGAGCCGTTCATGCTGCCTGAGCCCGCCGAAGTCACATAGATGATGCCGTTGGCATCCGGAACGATTTCGATATTGGAGGAATACGACGACTCGTAGCATCCCAAATCCACCGTTTGGTTCTCAACACGCACCTGATGGTCAAGGTCGAGGTCGCCCGACTCCACATAGGCGTTGTTGCCTCGGTTGATGGCCAGCGAGCCTTGGAGCAATCGCCATGATGGAGCCTCGTTGTTGGCGGTGACCGACGCAAAGCCGGCACCCGCGGCGATCGTCGGGTTCTCGAATCTCGGATAGTTGACATTGCCACTGCCCGAGTTTTCGGCGTTCAAGGTCAGGTTGCCCTCGCCAAGGAAGCCGCCTTCGATAGCGGAATAACGCACCTCGCCTCCGCCAAAACCGCCGTTCAGCAGATCGGAGGTCTCCAAACTGCAAGGCTCGTTGTCACCCACCTTGTTACCCCAAAGGATGCTATTGTAAACCGCTGCATGACATGCGCCGCCGGCATCCTCACTGGCGTAGTTGTTCACGATGGTGGCGTTGTAGTGTACGCCATCGTATATGGCGCCACCTTTGCCGTACAAAGCGGAGTTGTTGGCGAAGAGACAGTTGCGCGTGGTGAGTTCTCCAGAATAGTAGCTGACCTCATAGCAGGCGGCGCCACCATTGCCGTACTCCGCCTTGTTGTTGATGAACGAGGTGTTGGTGGCGGTCACATGGAAGCCACCCGGGACGAGGATGCCACCGCCATTGCCATTGAGGGCGTGGCAGTTCTCGACGATGCTGTTGCTCAGCTCGCCTTTGTACATCCGCACACCACCGCCACTATTCAGATAGACGAATCCATTTCGAATGGTAAGGCCGTCATACTCGGCATATTGCAGTTCCTCCAAGCGTTTGTATTTGAAGTAGTCTTCCTGGGCTTGCTGCAAGGTGCGTTGGATGTTCTGTCCGTCGAGGATGGTGGGATGCGCCCCATAGACACGCTGGTCGAGCGAGGTTTCCGTACCGGCGAAGCCACCATAGAGATTGATGCCGTTCATGGCCACGAAAGCATCCACGTAGGGCCAGCCGTTGCCGTAATAGGTGCCTCCGGCAATCCAGATGGCGGGACGGTTGTCATCGTCGCCAGCAAAGTTGATGGCCATCTGCAGGTCAGGGATGGCGTTGGCCCAGCTGTCGCCGACGTAGTTGCTTCCCATGTTGTTGCAGTTGACATAGAGCACGTTGTTGGTGGCCACGGGAGCATAGTCGTTCGTGAAGACGCTCTCGAAGGCACCGATATCGACCCTTCCGTTCTTCACACGGGCGCTGTTATCGCCGTCGAGGTCGTGGGTGAGGGTGTATTCCATGCGCTCGCCGTGGTTGGCCAGAATGGATCCGTTGGCGAAATGCCAGTCGCCGCCACCGAAGTTGGCGCCCACGTTCTCCGAAGGAGCGACGAAACAGGGCGAGAAGAGGTCCCCTGTGTTCGAGGCCGACAAGTGGATGGTACCGATGCCGGCGGCACCGCCTTGAACCGCACAATAGCGCAGGTAGATCGGCACATTTGATGCACTGACGGCGATCTGTTGGGTATTGAGGTCGGTGCGGTTGCCCCACAGCACACAGTTGATGAACTCGTTGTTGGAAGTGCTGTTTTCGCTGTAAATACCGCCTGCCAGGTAGTACGAATAGTTGTTGACCATCGTGCAGTTGAGCAGTTGGCTCGGCACCTCCGAGTTGCCGATGAACATGCCGCCACCGTAACCCTGGTCGGTCAGGACGCTGTTGTTGTCGATCAGGCAGTTGTTGATGGTGGCGTTGACGCCAAAGATACCGCCGCCACGACGCATCCCTGAACCGGTATTGTCGCACAAGTTGTTGTGCAGATGGCAATAGGTCAGCGTAGAAGAGACCACGTAGGCGCCGCCACCGTCATTGAGGGCGGTGTTGCCATAAATGTCGCAGTCGATCACCTCGCAGTGGTTGGACACATACACGCCTGCACCGTTGCCGCCTTGGTTGTTGCTGACGACACAGTTCCTGATGGTGACGTAGTTCTGCACATACACGCCGCCGCCATTACCGGTAGTATAACCGTTTTGGATGGCAAAGCCGTCGAGGCAGCCCTTGCTGACGGGACCGAAACCCGATTCCTTGCCGATGTTGCCAACCACACGCTGGACGTGGTTGCCGAGAAGGATGGAGGGGGTGCTCTGCGTGTCACGGTCACCGATGTCGAAGGCGGAATCGTCGGCCAGGTTGCTCGGGAAGCCGCCATAGACTTCCACACCAGGCCAAAGGGTAAAGGCCTGGTTGCCCGTGCCCGTGGCACTGGTATAGGTACCTGCAGCCACCCAAACCTGCTTGTTGCCTTCGCCGGAGTACTCCGCAGCCTGACGCATTGCCTCGTTGAGGTCGCCCAGGGCGTTGCTCCACGTGGAGCCGTCGCCCGTGCCCCCCTCACGCACATAGAGGATATGACGGATCTCCAGGTCGAGACTGACGAGGCTGTCGCAATCGCTTCCTTGGAGGGTCCATTGATGCTGGTAATGGCCCGAGGCGGTCAGGATCTGGCCGTAGAATTCAAATTGTTCACTGGAGATCACATGACGATGCTCGTAGTTGACGCAAGCCGTCTCGTAGGCACCCATCTCCACCACTCCGTCTTTCACACGGGGTTTGTTGGCCAGGTCATGGTCGCCATAGGCCCTTGAATTGTCGCCCAGGTTGGCGAAAGCGGAGATGTCAGTCGGACGATACACCTCCTCTTCGGGAGCGAGAAGGTTGGCATAATGAAGACCGGTTCCGCTACCGCTGTTCTCGGCCTCCAAATCGATGTTGCCCGTGCCTTCGTGTCCGCCCTGGATGGCGCAATATTCGTAAGTATTGTTGTTGCCTTCGGTCTGGAAAGCATAGTTGCGGCTGTCGTTGCCCCACATCAGGCAGTTGACGTAATGGTTGTAGGTATTGCCCGAACTGATGGTATCGAACGCATAAAGCTCCGTGGTGTTGTGGACGAAGGAACAGCCGAAGAGGTTGGTTCGGCAAGCGATCATACCGCCATGACGGTCGGCCTTGTTGTCGCTGATCTCGCAGTTGGCGATGGTGTCGATGGCGTTGAAGCCGTTTTCCCAATCGGCGACGCGACCGTTCAGGTACATACCGCCGCCCTCTTCCAATGCGTAATTGTGGATGATCCTGTCGTTGCGCAGGAAGTCTGCCTCGTTGGTGGCACTCTCACGATAGATGCCGCCACCGCGGTAGGCCACATTGTCGCGGATCTCGCAGTTGTCCACACTGGCACCGCCACGCAACAGCACGCCACCGCCATGCATCTGATCCTTGAAGTGTTTGAGGATCAAACTCTCCGACATGTACCTGATATTGTCCAGATAGCCCTGGTGACCGTAGCCGTTCCGGATGACGAAGCCGTCCCAAACCGCCTTTTCGTCACTCTCGAAGGTGCGCAGCTGTTCGACGACACGACGATGGTAATTGCCGTCGAGAACGGTGGGTGTCGAACCCAAGGTGCGTTCCTGGAGGCTCTGTTCGGTCCCGTTGAAGCCGCCATAGACGTTCACACCGGGCATCATGGCCAATTCGCTCCAGAACTGCACGTTCTCCTCCTCAAGCTGGTCGTACACCCCGCCTTTTACCCAAACCTGAGGGATCGGGTCGTAGCAAAGCGCGAAGTTCATGGCCATCTGGAAGTGCGAAGTGGCCTGCTCCCAAGAGGAGCCATTGCCTGTGCCGTCCTTGCTCACATAGATGACATGGTTGGCACTTGGCTGGATCAAGGTGGTACCGGTCAAGTTACTCTCATAGGCACCGATGTCGATGCGGCCTTGGCGTACACGGGAGACCCCTGCCCTATCGTACTCGGGCACAACGAAGCCCTCTGTGGTGCCGTTATTGATGCACACCGACCCCGCATGGGGAAGGTAGCCGTTGTTCAGGCCCAACAGGAGATCGGTATTGTTGACCGCGATATTCCCCTCGCCGGGATAGCCCCCTTCGATGGCGGAATAGGTGATGTCGCAGGTCTCCATGTGAACATGTTCAATTTCACCAAGGATGCAGAATACGTTCTGATAGTAATGGCTGGAGAGCTGATTCGGCTGTCCGCCTGCCTTGTTGCCCGAAAGGATGGAGTTGACTATATGGTAGCTCACGCCGTACAGGGCACCGCCGTCGTCTTTGGCGGTGTTTTTCAAGAACGTGGAGTTGATGATGAAGATGTCGTGGTTGTCACCGCAGATGGCACCGCCACGGGTGTCGTTCCCGCTTTTGGCGGTAGTGTTGCTATCGAACACACTATTCACGATATACGTCTCGCTGTGACCTTCCTCGCAGTCCTCGTTGATGAAGAGGATACCGCCCTTCTTGTTCTTCTTGAGCAGACATCCGTCCATGTCGAGATAGTCATACGAGCGCTTCTCGAGGCCCAAAATGGGATCCATGTATTTATAGAAGGCTCCCCTCAATGCGATACCACGGCCTTCGTTGGTCTCGATATCGCAGTGGTTGAGTTGCGTATAGGTCACCACATAGAGGCCTCTGCCCTGATTGTTGGAAATCTGGCAATGGGTGAAGGAGGTGTGATCGGAGAACACCGCATAGTCACCTTGGTTGTTGGTGATCTGGCAGTTCTCAAAGGTGTTGAAGATCACCTTCTGGTCGCAGGCCACGATGTCGTCGGTATGCATCTCGACGGCCGACGCTCCGTTCCAGGTATAGTTCTCGGTGATGATACAATTGCGCACGTGGCAATAGCGCTTCAGATACAAGGCCGTACCCGAATTCACATCCTGGCGCGAATAGCCGTTCTTGATGGTAAAGCCGTCGATGACGCAGGCGGTTTCCTCGGTGGCGTCGTCCACCATATACAAGACCCGTTGGATATAGTCACCGTCGAGGATGGTGACATGATGTTCGATATCGCGCTGGCTCAGGTCGTAGTCGGCCAACTCCGTCCCCGTCAGGCCGCCGTACAATTCCACATTGGGATACAACTCGAAGGCGTTCACCGAGGTGCCGTCGCCGCGATAGACGCCCTCGGCCACCCAGATTTGGGTCTTGTCCATGGGGTTTTGTCCCGCTGCCTGCAAGGCAAGGCTCAGGTCGCCGTAGGCATTCTCCCAAGAAGTGCCGTTGCGTTGACCGCCACCGTTTTCCTTGACATAGACGATGTTCTTGAAGGTTAGGTTCATGACCACCACGCTGTCGCAATCAAGGTTGTCGAGATGCCAACGATGGACGTATTGTCCCGACTCGGTGAGCCACTCCCCATAGAACGGATAGGTGTTGGTAGTGGCAAAGACATTGTACTCACGGTAACGGATGCACTTGTACTCATACACGCCGATGTCCACCGTTCCGTCGTTGACACGGGGATTGCCAATGATGTCAAGGGGATAGTCGATCACGCTCCCGTCACCGGCATCGACCAGCCCCGATGTGCCGATCAGTTCGTAGTCGCCCGCATCAGGCGCCATGAAACGAGGATACATATAGGCTTGGCTAGTACCTTCGTTGTTCGAGGCCAACCGGATGACATCGTCACAGCCATTCACGCCCAACTCGACAGCGGTGTGGTTGAAAGTGCTCTGGTCGGCATTGGCGAAATGGATGGGAATATTCAGATGGTTGCGGTTGCCCCAAACCACCGTATTGTGGAAGATACCCCCACTGATGGGATAGGCGTCGGGATTGGACGACCTGTTGTTGCAGATATTGCAGTTGATGAAAGTGTCGTTGTAGTCTTTGCCGTGCCTCACCACGACCGATGCGTTGTTGTGGTCGAACTGGCAGTTGGCGAAGGTATTGGCGTTCTGTGTGTTGGTGTAGTAACGGTTGACGGACACTGCATTGTTGAAGCGGAAGAAGCAATGACGCAAGGTGGAGGCATCCACATAGAGCTGTGCCTCCTCCAATGGATCCACCTCAGGTACGGTGAGCTGCACCTGGTTGTTTTCAAATCGCGTGGCGTTGACGTTGCAGCTGTGCAGGGCGATTTTGCCGATATTGTGACTGAACTCGGAGCTGTCGATCTGTGCACCCACCGCAAAGAGGTAGGTGTTCACCATGCCGTTGTAAGAGTTATAATAAACCGTAGTGTCATTTGAGATGACAACATGATTCAACTGTCCGCCCGACATGCTCAGCATCATGCCCTTCACCATTTCGGCAAACTCTCCGCCATTGGAAGAGAATTGGATACGGTTGTGCTCCAACCTGGTGTTTCGCAGCATGCCGTTCTGCATCAGGACGGCACCCGCGCCGTGCAACTGGAGTTGGTGATCCCTGGTATAATAGCCATAAGGATGCACCATGAGGGCCAGGTCGTAATCGTAGAAACCACTCTCATCGAGGTAGCCGTTACGAATGACGAAGCCGTCCCAAACGGCTGGGGTAGCCGCATCAATGGGTTCGTTCTGGTACAGTACGCGCCTCGTGTTCCGACCATCCAGATAAGTCGGGTGGTTCTCCCAGTCACGATCGGAAAGGGCGGTTTCCGTTCCGGCGAAGCCGCCATAGACGCTGACGTTCTCCACCATGTTGAAGGCACTCATGACGGAGGTGGTATCCATCATGATGGAATAAACGCCCTCTTTCACCCAGACCTGGGCCGCTGGAGTGAAGGTGTTGGCTCGGGCCACGGCATATTGCAAATAAGGTGTGGCATTGCTCCATGAAGAGCCGTTGCCCGTACCTTGGGCGTCCACAAAGATGACGTTATCCGCCGAAGGCACAAGGCTGCAGGTTGCGGGAGCGGCGGAGCCGATGGCACCGATGTCGGAGCCGTTGGAACCCTGCTTCAGACCGATGGAAGTGCTCTTCAGACTCCAGTCCACATCGTCGCGGTTGGACAGATGGCCCACGCCAAGGATCGGCGCATTGAAGGCCAAGGAGAACAGGCTTCCTTCATTCTCGGAACTCACGCGGATGTTGCCGACACCGTTGTAGAGGCCGTTCTCGATGGCACAGTAGTCGATGGTGGAGGCGGCATCCTTGGCAATGAAATGCCGATGGTAGAGTCCCTGCTCGTTTCCCCATACGATGCTGTTCGACATCGAGGAGTGGCGCATGGCGATGATGGTGTGCTTGGGCTGGCGGATCGTTTGGTCAGCCTCGTCTTCCATGTTGACGTACATCGAATAGGAGATGTAGCTCGTATATTCCAGGCGGTTGTTCAGGAAGTCGCAGTGATCGATGGTCACGTTGTCGATGGCGTTGAGGATGGCACCGTACAACCTATCGTCCTCTCCTCCCACATCGTTGCGGCTACAGGTGTTGTTGTAGATAATCGAGTTGCTGAGAACGGCGTTTTCGGCACGCACCAAGGCATAGCGGCAGACGTTATGGTGGACGGTGCAGGAATCCATGACCGCACCGTCGTTGAGGCGGATCATGATCGTGCTACCCTCGTTGCTGAAGCCGGTGAATTCACATTGTTTCAGCGTGCCGTTGGCTGTTGTGGGAATCGCCGTATGACAATGCTGAAGCGTCATGTGGGCCTCCACCGAGATCTCATAGCCGCCTTGGAGGATAAAGCCGTCGAAAAGGCCGGGATGCTGGGTGCTACACGGGAAATCCGTGGAAGGCGCCAACAGCATCTTCCTGCTCTCACCCATCAAGATGGTGGGATGGGCTTCAAGGTTGCGTTCGGAGAGTTCCGTCTCGTTTCCGGCAAAGCCGCCATAGACCTTCACGCCGCCGATGGTATAGAAGCTGTTCGGCGACCAGTAATCCGTGAAACCCGTGTAGGTACCTTCCGCCACCCACACTTGACGGTCCTCAAAACCAAGGGTCTGTCCCGCCATGGCCAAGATGGCGTTCAGGTCGTCGGAAGCGTTGGCCCAGGAGCTGCCGCTCTTGTTGCCGGCGCCGGTGGTGGTGACGTACCAACGGTTGGAGGTCATGACCACTTCGGCGACGATCAGGCTGTCGCAAGTCGGACTGAAACTGTATTGATGCAGGTAGGTCCCAGGTTCGGTGAGCTGCGTGCCGAAGAAGTCGTAGCTGCTGCCGGCATTGACGGTGATGTATTCATATTCGGTGCAGTACTGTTCGTAGGCACCCGGCTCAAGGGTGCCGTCCATGATACGGTCGCGACCCGCCAGGTCCTTGTCGGGAAGGCCTTCCACGTTGGCATCACCCATTCCGATCACCGATGAGTTGTCTTTCAGCTGATAGATTCCCAGTTCGGGAGCGAGGAAACGCACATAGTTGCCCTCACCGGTACCGTCGTTCTCGGCATTCAATGCGATGTTGTCGCCGGTAACGCTCTCCGCCTGGATGGCGCTGTGGGTGAAGGATGCGCCTTGGCTGATGTATTGTCGGGTGCCATTGCCCCAGACGATCAGGTTGGCAAAGGTGCCACCTTGCAGCCAGAGACCACCATATTCAGAACTGGTGTTATTGACGATGGTGGTATTGATGACGTCGGAATAATAGCCATGGACGCCAGCGAGATAACCGCCTTGGTTATTGGAGACCTCACAGTTGATGACAAGAGAGTGGTCCGCATAAACGGCGCCATATCCTCCGGTTTGGATGCGGTTGTTCTTAACAACGCAGTTGCGCAACGTGCCATTGTGCATGATGTAGGCGCCAGCGCCTCTTTCCGCATTGCCGTTGCGCAGCACGAAGCCGTCCCACACCACCGCTTGGGCGTCGGTGAATTCGTTGTTTTGGCCGAGCACCCGGTTACTGTTGTCACCATCGAGAATGGTCTGGTGCGCCCCAAGTTGGCGATCCGCAAAGTTGGTCTCGGTACCCGCGAAACCGCCATAGACGTTCACACCGGGAACGATGAAGAAGGCACTGGAGGGATTGAGCAACAAGGTGTGATAAACCCCTTCCTTGACCCATACTTCAGGTTGGGGGTTCATGCCCGCCGCCCTATTGATGGCAAACTGCAGGTCGCCGCAAGGTTCAGCCCATGAGGAACCGTTGCCCGTACCGTCCACACTGACATAAACGATGCCGTTGTTGGGAACAACGTCGTAGAAAGTGGCATGGGCCGACTCGAAGGGACCCAGGTCGGGTTGTCCCTGCTGGACACGTGTGTTGCCTGCCAGGTCCATGGTAGGATGGTTTTCCAGGAGGACACCTTTATTTATTAGGATCGAGTTGGATTGAAGGGTCCAGTCGCCAGCCGCTGGATTGACAAAGTTGGGCGACATCGGATCACCCGTGTTCAAGGTGGAGAGGTTGATGTTTCCTATGCCGGGAACGCCACCTTCAACAGCGCAATAAGTGATATCTATTTCATCATAGCTATTGAATCTGTTACCATTGTTTCCCCATAACACGGAGTTTTGCAATACGTTGTTGTAAATAACACCGCTGTAATTCGCCCGAATATACACCACCGATCCATCATTCAAGGCGGTGTTGCCATAGACGCCGCAGTGGAGGAAAACGGTCTTGCCTTTGGCATAAACAATGTATTGGCCTTGGTTGTCGTAAAGAAGGCAGTTGGTCAGTTTGGCATTTCCATAATAATCGCCCTCAGCATACACCACAGTGTTCCCGTTGCCCGTAGCGGTATTCCCATGGACACGGCAGTTGCGCAATTCGCCGAAGGAACGCAAGTAGGCAGCGACACCCATGGTGCCACCTCCGCCGTTGGTCAAGCTGAAGCCGTCCCAGACAGCGGCAGTCGTCTCGGTGTAGTTGACGCGTTGGAAGAGCACCCGTTGCGTGCCCTGTCCGTCGAGAATGGAGGCATGGTTCACCAGATCGCGCTGGCCAAGGTCGTAGTCGTAGGCCTCATTGCCGACGAAGCCGCCATACACATGAATACCCTGCGGCATGGTGAAGGTGTTTTGACTGTCCGGGGTATGGTTCTGATAGGTGCCTTGGGCCACCCAGACCTTGGTGCCGGCTCCAGCAGCACCGGCGCGGTTCACGGCCAGCTGCAAATTGTCGGAGGCGTTGGCCCATGAGGAGCCGTCTTTGGCACCCGCACCCGCAGGGGTCACATAGACGATGCCATGCTCATCGGGAGTGATGACGACGGCGTTGTAAGGCGACTCGTATGCGCCGATATCGACAGCCCCCATCCGCACACGGTCGTTTCCTGCCATATCGGTCTCGGGCATTTCCAAGTCGGAGCACCAGTCACCCGTCACGAGTCCGGCAGAGGTGCCTTGGTTGATACAGAACGACTCTTCCATGAGCGTCCAGTCGCCGCCGTGGTAAGCCATTCCCGCTCCCTGGGTAGGGTTGGTGAAGAAGGGACTCAACGAGCCATTGTTCTCGGCATCGAGGACGATGTTGCCCGTACCGTCATAACCATCCTGGATGGCACAGAAGGTAACCCCTGGGGAATAGTCCCAGAAACAGCATTGGTTGTAAGTACTGTCACCCACCATGTTACCCCAAACGATGCTATTGGTCATCGTGAAGTTACTCGTGCCCAAATAAATGCCTGCCCCTTGCCGATTCTCCTCGGCGGGAACGATCTGGTTGTTGACGATATCGCAGTTGAGGATGGCCGTGCAGTTGTTTCCATGATACAAACCGGCACCATGGCTGACCGAGGTGTTGTTGGCGATGATACTATTGGTCATCCGCAAGTTGCCGTAGGCATAGACGCCACCGCCTTCCACTGCTTTGTTGTTGCTGATGACGCTACCGGTCACCACTGCTTGATGAGCGTGAATACCGCCTCCATGAACCATGCTTGAATTGGGTGAAGACGGATTCTCCGCCAAATTATCGTGGATATGACAATTGACGATATTGGCTCCGAGATCCCAAGCATCCACACATACGCCACCACCGTAAACCCATGAATAACCCGAGATCGCATTGCCGTAGACCTCGCAGTTTTCCAGCCGTCCACCCGTCATATAGACGCCACCGCCCTTGATTTGATTGATCGAGCTGACGGCCATAACCGTGTCATTGCGGATGATGCAATTTCTCAGCGTTCCGTATTCCTGAAGATAGACACCAGCGCCATTGTCGGTCGTCAGCCTTCCTTTTTCGATGATGAACCCGTCCCAAGTAGACGAGGTGGAAGCCGTGAAGTTTTTCTGTTGGCCCAACACCCGCTGGACATTTTGGCCGTCAAGGGTGGAGTAATGTCCCTCGGGACGCTGGTCAAGGGAAGTTTCCGTACCGGCGAAACCGCCGTAAACGTTCACTCCTTCGGCCATTTTGAACGCTGTTGTGTTGACAATGCCTTTGCCGACATACACACCTTCCTGCACCCAAATCGAAATGGGAGGATCCGTGGTCGGCACCAATTCCAACACCAGACTTAGGTTGTCACAGGCGTTTTCCCATGAGGAGCCGTCGCCCGTTCCCGAGGATTCCATGGCCACATAAACGATATGGTTCGCATCGGGTTGGACATTGAAAGTGACGTTGTAGGGGGTCTCGTAAGGACCGATGTCAACCGTTCCCTGTTGGACGCGGGTGTTGCCTGCCATGTCAAGGGCCGGCAAATCATTGGCATCATTGTTACCACGACCAATCAAGAAGGAGCACTCCTGCAAGGTCCAGTCGCCCGTGGAAGGATTGGTGAAGCAAGGCGAGGTCAGATCACCGGTGTTTTCGGAAGCAATGGAAACATTGCCCGTGCCCGTAAAGCCACCTTCAACAGCGCTGTATTGAACAGAAAGATAATAACTTCCGTCGATGTTGCTGATGGCCGAGCCACAACGGTTCCCCCACACCACACAGTTTTGGAGTATACCACTATAGAGACCGCCCACGCCACAGACCGTGGTGTTGTTCACGATGGCGCAGTTGGTGAGATAGGTATCATATTGGTCATAAAAACCGCCCACATTCATATTGACACCACTGACAGTATAATCCTTGGTGGAGGTATTGTTGGCGATAATGCAGTTGGTGAAGCGCGCCCGCCGGGAATAGACACCACCAGCCCCGAAGGCACTGTTGTTTTCCACAACACAGTTATTGATGATGCAAAAGTCACTGCCATCGACACAGAGTCCGCCGCCATGGTTCTCCACAACCGAGATCACGGTATTGTTATGGATATGGCAATCCAACAAGCTTCCCAATGTCATATAGACACCGCCGCCCTGGGCTTGGTACTCGTGATTATAGTTGCTTGAGTAGGTATTGTTGGCGTCGTTCTGGCATATCTCGCAATGGTCAGCGGTACCTCCGTTCAAATAAAGGCCACCGCCGCCAACCTCCCGATTGCCGTAGAGGACATGGTTGTTGCGAACGATGCTGTTGCGAAGGGTTCCGTTGCCGAGAAGCGCGGCGCCGGCACCAAAGGGGCCTGTGGACAAACAACCCTTCTCAAGGATGAAACCGTCCCACACCGCCGCCAAGGCATCAGTGAAGGCCTCAGTCTGTCCCAACACGCGTTGCACCTGCTGTCCGTCGAGGATGGTGGGGTGATTGGCGGGATCACGTTGCGACAGCATCGTCTCGGTACCGGCGAAACCACCATACACATTCACACCGGCCATCATGGTGAAGGCATCGTGTTCTGCAATGCTGTCGCCCACATAGGTACCCTCAGCCACCCACACGGTCGGCTTCACCGTCAGGAGGTTGGCCACATAGAGCACCTGTTGAAGATTGTCGGAGGCGTTCGCCCACGAGTTTCCTTCCTTGGTGCCGCTGCCGGTGGGAGTGACAAAGAATACGTTGTCTGCATTGGGGAACAGCATGCTGGTGGTCAAAGCGCTGACAGGGCCTGCCGTAGTACCGCTGGAGTTCCGTTCGTTGACTTGCCAATAATAGGTTTTATGGTTTTGAAGCGTCAGCGTGTAACTCTCGGCCAAGTCGGTAGTCCATGCCACAGCCACATCGGTGGGAGGATTGGTCTCACCCACCAGCAGTTGGTACTCCGTTGTATAGCGGCCCAACGTCCAAGTCAGTTCCTGAGTGGTCTGAGGGACATAAAGCACATGGCCGTTGTCGGGACCGAGGCCGGACACTGTTTCTGGTGCCGGAACGCTATTGGCGTCGAGATTCACGGTGAACTCCTCGCTTGTGGAGGAAGCCACCACGTAATAGGTGCCTTGTTGCAGCATCACCCTATCAAGTTGGGTCCCCGAACCACCCATAGGCTTGCCATTCGTTTTCAGGAAACTGATGTCATCCACATAGAAGCAGTCGGTGCCAGAGCTTACCGAGCCGTCCTTAGAATAACTCCATTTGAAAGTATGTGTACCCTGGGTCAGGTCGTAGGTGCGTTCATCCCAGTCACTTACTCCAGCGAAACCGCCCAGTTGCTCAACATCATCAATATAGAACCAACCCTTGTCACAACAACCTTCCGAAGAGATTTTCATCCTGAAATGGATTTTGCCATCTTCAGGAAGATCAAAAGTGAACTGAATGGTGCTTGTCTTGCCGTGTTGGTCGGTATTGCCCGACTTCATGGAGTAGGTGCCCTCAAAAGCATCCTCATTGGTAACAATCCATGGATAGGTGGCATCGTTTACCCATTCGAACGCTCCCAAATCACCATTCTCGAAATCACAAGCGAACGCTCTCAAGGCAGGAGTGATCGAATTGTTAGGAGTAGGCCCTCCCAACCCGCCAAAGTCTTCGCGATAGACACCCATTTTTTCATTCTCACCTACGATGGAAGCGGAGAATTCCATATCGTTGCTGAACGTCAGCTTGAAGACGACATCGTTGCCATCGGGGGCATTGCCGGGAAGCTGATAGTCGTTATGCAGGTTGGAACTCGCCGTGAACGATTCCGAATAAGGAAAGCTATTGACCACACGGGGCGATCCCCATACATCGGGTGTCTGTCCGACAGCGTTTGCCATCACGCCAAACACAAACAACAAGGCTATCAGAGGTTGGTAGAAACGCTTCATATCTTTCATGTCTATATTTCGAAAACAAAAATAATATAGGGCAATGAAAGGGGTTTAGGTGTTTACACCTGAAAAAAATGAAACTTATGAAACAGCAATAAACAAATGAGG
>JAEEGL013457532.1_pt1 | contig 32933 bp, 30 predicted proteins | sample 9134231 | NCBI WGS metagenome assembly JAEEGL01 (sample SAMN16246548, study PRJNA631951) | gut metagenome | biome: gut microbiome; feature: rumen; material: fiber-attached | host: Bos | place: Iran: Karaj | collected 2018-10
CCAAGCGCATGGTGGGCAGGAAGATGTACGGCGGCCAGTCCACCCACATCCCGATCAAGCTCAACGCCAGCGGCGTTCTGCCTCTGATCTTCGCTTCCGCCATCATGCAGTTCCCGGAGACGATCCTTCAGTTCATCTCCACGAAGGCTGCCAACTGGTGGAGCGACACCCTGGGCAGCGGCACCTGGTGGTACATCGCCATCAACGCGCTGCTGATACTGGGCTTCACCTTCTTCTATTCCTCCATTACCTTCAATCCCAAGGAGATGGCTGAGAATATCCAGAACAACGGCGGGCTTATCCCCGGTATCCGTCAGGGCAAGGCGACGGTCGATTACATTACCCGTATCAACCACCGCATCACCCTGTTCGGCGCGATCTTCTTGGCGGTGCTGGCGCTGGTGCCCAACATCGTGTACAAGGTCTCCGGCGTATACCTGGCGTTCGCGGGCTCTTCCCTGCTGATAGCGGTGAGCGTCGCGGTCGAGACCGCGCGCACCCTGGAGAGCCAGCTGCTCATGCGGCACTACAGGGGCTTCCTTAAGTAAGAGGGGGAAGGCTCGAATGAAGTTAGTGTTTCTTGGCCCTCCGGGGGCAGGGAAAGGCACTCAGGCGGAGAAGATCTGCCAGGAAATGTCGATTCCCCACATCTCCACCGGAGATATGCTTAGAAGTGCCATAGCAAGCGCTACACCCACGGGTCTGCGCGCCAAGGCGTTCGTCGAGGCGGGCGCGCTCGTGCCGGACGAAGTGCTGATAGATATGGTACGCGATCGGCTCTACGAAGCCGACTGCGCTAACGGTTACCTGCTGGACGGATTTCCCCGTACCGTGCACCAGGCCCAGGCGCTTGACGAGATCAAGGCGCCGGACATGGTGGTGGATATGGAGGTTGAGGACGAGCACCTTCTGAGCCGTTTGACCGGCCGCAGAGTGTGCAGGGCGTGTCAGGGCACTTTCCACATTTCGACCCTCAAGGACGAAAACGTGTGCCCCGCTTGCGGCGGTGAGCTTTACCGCCGCAAGGACGACGCTCCCGAGACCATACAGAACCGTCTTAATGTGTATCACACCCAGACTGCCCCGCTGATAGATTTCTACAAGCGGGCGGGCAAGCTGGCTCCCGTAAACGGGGAAGGCACGCCCGAGGAAGTCACAGCCGCGATTCTGCGCGCGCTGAGAGGCTGAGATGATATACACCAAAAGCGAATCCGAGATCAGGCTGATGAGGGAAGCGGGCAAGCTGCTCTACAGCGTGCTCTCGGAGCTAAGAGAAATGATTGTGCCGGGCGTTACCACCCTGGAGATCGACGAAAGGGCGGAAAAGCTCATACGCGCCGCAGGTGCGGTGCCCTCATTCAAGGGCTACGAAGGATTTCCCTTCTCCATCTGCGCCAGCGTGGACAGCGAGGTAGTGCACGGTTTCCCAAGCAGTACGGCGCTTAAGGAAGGCCAGATAGTCTCCATAGACTGCGGCTGCATCTTAAACGGCTGGCAAAGTGACTCCGCGTTTACCGCGCCGGTAGGCAGGGTAAGCAAGGAAGCCGAGCAGCTCATGCGCGTTACAGAAGAGTGCTTCTGGAAAGGCGCGCAGGCGGCGCGGGCAGGCAACCGGCTTGGCGACATAGGCTGGGCGGTACAGCAGCACGCGGAACAGTACGGCTACGGAGTCATCAGAGATTATTGCGGTCACGGGATCGGTCGCGAAATGCACGAAGACCCATCCGTGCCGAATTACGGCAAGCCCGGACGCGGCATGAGGCTGCAGGCGGGCATGACAATAGCCATTGAGCCCATGATAGCGCTGGGCACGTGGAAGGTATTCATCCAGGACAACGACTGGACCGCGATCACCCGCGACAACTCCGTCTGCTCCCATTACGAACATACGGTGCTGGTCACGGACGGCGACGCGGAGATACTTTCCTACCCGGGCAAGTTCGCGGGAGGATCTCAAAATGGATAAGCCGTCTATCGTACCCGGCTGCCTTGTAAAATCGAAAGCCGGAAGGGACGAAGGCCGCTTGTTTCTGGTTATCGAGTCGCTGGACGAAAACTACGTGCTTTTGTCAGACGGCGACACACGCAAGGTCTCAAGGCCGAAAAAGAAGAAGCTTAAGCATTTGAGGCTGAAAAGCCTGCCTGATCCCGACATCCTGAAGCTCCTGGAGCAGGGGATAGAGGACCACCAAATCCGTAAGTGGCTGGCTGCCAAGGAGGAAAGCATTTGTCCAAATCAGACGTTATAGAGGTTGAAGGCGTTGTAACCGAAGCCTACCCCAACGCTATGTTCGAGGTACAGCTGCCCAACGGCCACAAGATACTGGCGCACGTTTCCGGGAAAATGCGCATGAACTACATCCGCATCTACCCCGGCGACAAGGTGAAGATAGAGCTCTCGCCCTACGACCTCACCCGCGGCCGCATCACCTGGCGCAGTAAGCAGTAACTCTACTAAGGAGGAACACGTAAATGAAGGTAAGACCGTCCGTAAAGACCATCTGCGAGAAGTGCAAGATCATTAAGCGCAAGGGTCACGTAATGGTGATCTGCGAGAATCCCAAGCACAAGCAGAAGCAGGGCTGACAGTTAAAGCCGCGCGTTACGCGCGGCTTTGATTTTTATCTGAAAACAGCGGGCATAACGCGTGCCGGCACGGCACCATGGATGAACATCCAAACTGCGCCATAAGTCAGCGGAACAGATAAAAAACAGCGCCGATGTCGTCGGCGCCGTTTTTATATATGTGCGCATTTTCGCACGCGGTCACTTGACCGGAGCGGGGGAAGGCGTTACCGCCGGCGTGGTGTTTACGGGAGCGTCGTCCGAAAACAGCAGGGTCTGGGTAGCCTTTCCCGCGATGCCGTCCGCGGACAGCCCGTTCTGCGCCTGGAACAGCTCCACCGCCGCCTTGGTCATGAAACCGTAATCTCCGTCCACTAAGGTGTCCTGGGGCAGGTAGCCCAGCTCAATGAGCCGGTTTTGCAGCAGCTGCACGGCGTAGAGCTGCTTATACTGCTTGGTGCCCAGGTTCACGTATTCGGTGTAAACGAAGGGCAGGGGCTCGGGCACTTCCCTGGTGAGGGGGTCGTCCGTAAGGGGAGAGGTTGCGTTGGGTTCCAGGCCGAACATCTCGTTCAGCGTGACCAGCTCATAACCCTGGGCGACCAGCCAGGGTATGTACTCCTGCATTATCTTGAAGTCCCGGTTGGTGGCGTGGAACAGCACAATAAAGCCGTTTTCGGTGTGCTTTTTTATGTGGTCCAGGTCCGCGTCGGAGCCGGAGTACGTCCAGTGGGCGATGCCCTTGTAGCTACCCAGCTGCACCAGATACTGGTGGGAGCGCAGGTCGTGTTCCCCGTTGCCGCCCATCATGCGCAGGAAATGGGGCTCGTAATTGACTCCCAGCGCGGAGCACACATACATGTTCTGCATGTATATCTCCCGCGCCATCTCCTCGTCGCTCAGTGAGAACAGAGCAGTATGGCTGTAGGTGTGGTTCTCTATTTCGAAACCGTAGGAGTAGGCGGTCCTCAGCGCGCGCTTCAAGTCGTCCTTCTCGTTTATGAGCCTGCCGATGGGAAACAGTGTGAGCTTTCCGCCCAGGGAGCGGGTAAGCTCCATAATGCTCTCCAGATTGCCCACCTGGAACAGATCGTCGACGGTTATCGCGACGCGCTTGTTGGCGCTGCTGCCCTTGGTTATGACCGGCAGGTACACTATGGGCTGCGCGGTGGGAGATGGAGTCGGATCCGCATAAGGCGTGGTGTCGGGCACCGGGGTGACGGAAGCGCCTTCGGAAGAAGTCGTGTCGTTCCTGCCTTTGCCGGGCAGTGTCAGCGCCAGCACCAGCGCCAGTATAAGCATCGGGGTAAGTATGATGATCGCCCACTGGCGCCGCTTTTTCGCCAGGCGGGCGCGCGCTTTGGCCGACATGGGCTTTTTTCGCGCGGGTGTGGGATTAACAGACATTGTGCTGTCCTCCGGTCAGGGATGTTTACTGCTGTTCGGGTTCGGGCTCCGGCTCGTAGGGGGTGACCTGATACACGTAGCCCTTGGTATCCACGCGCACGGACACTATGGTCTGGCGCACCACGGGGCGGTTGCTCCGGTCGGTCAGCGCGTTTTCCAGCATGCTCAGCGTGGCGGCGGATTCGGAGTCGCCCGCCTTGAGCTGCCCGAAGGCGGCATACTGGCTGTCATACGCCGACTGGCGCGAGAACATTACGAAGAACTGGCTGCCTGCCGAATTGTTGTCCTCAGGCAGGCGGCACATGGATATGACGCCGCGGGAGTGGGAAATGCCGGGAATGGGGAAGCCGTTGGCCTTGAACTCGCCTGCTATGGTGTAGCCGGGCCCGCCGGTGCCGTCACCGTCCGGGTCGCCGCCCCGCATGAAGTAGGTGGGATATACATAGTCTATCTTCAGCCCGTCGTAATAGCCGCCGTTGGCCAGGGAGATGAAGTTGCACACCGTGTTGGGCGCGGCGGCGGGATCCAGCGTGAAGCGCATGTAATACACGACGCCGTCCACATCCAGCGTGAATACGGCTTCGGGTTTGGGGATGTCAGCGAACTGGTTCACGTATTCCACGCCGCAGCCGCTCAGCAGCAGCGCCAGCGCCAGTATCACAGCAAGAAAACTAAGCTTTTTCATGTGAGTCCTCGCCAAGTATGATTTTTCGCTTTTTTAGGCTCATTTCGTCGGTTCTCGATATATATTCTTCCACGTTCCGCAGGTTGGCGCTGCGCTCTATGCGCTTTTCCCGGGGGAATATCCACTTGCTTATGGAGCCAGCGCCGAACGCCAGCACCTTCTGGGTCTCCTCCATGTTGCCTATGTTGTACAGGCACTGTCTGCCCGGCAGGCAGTAGCCCGTGTTTTCCAGGTTGCCTGCCATGTGCTTCTGCCGGTACAGGTAATAGGGTATATAGCCGCTGCCCGTGAGGGACGACAGGGCGAGGGAGAGCATTCGGTCGGTACCGTCCGCGTCACTGCGGGTGCGGGTCTGGCCGCTCAGCAGCCTTTCCTCGTACAGCTTGCTGGCACGCTTGACCGCCAGAGTGTGCACGGTGACGCTTTCGGGGCGCAGGGAGATCACTTTTTCAAGCGTGCGGGAGAACGCGTCCAGGTCTTCGCCAGGCAGCGCAGCGATCAGGTCCATGTTTATGTCGTCAAAGCCGTATTCCCTGGCCAGGGAGTATGCCCTGAGCGTATCTTCACAGCTGTGGGCGCGGCCTATGCGCCTAAGCGTATCGTCCGAGAACGTCTGTGGGTTCACGCTTATGCGGGTGACATTGAGGCGTTTGAGCATTTCCAGCTTTTCGGGTGTGATGGTGTCCGGACGGCCCGCTTCCACGGTGAATTCCTCGCCCTGCCCGAACAGCTCCATCGCGGCGGCAAGTATCCTTTCCAGCTGGAAGGCGGGTATAGCGGTGGGCGTGCCGCCGCCCACGTAGCCCGCGCGCATCTTGAGCCCCAGCTGCCGCATAAGCGCCGCGCCGGCCTTAAGCTCCTTTAAAAGCGCGTCCACATAGGGGACTACCAGCCTGCCGTCGCCCACTTCACCGGTAGCGAAAGAGCAGTATGCGCAGCGGGTGGCGCAGAAGGGAATGTGGATGTACAGGTCGAAGCTGTCCGCCGGGGGAAAGATGAGCCCTTTCTGGGCGTTCACGATGGTCTTGAGCAGCTCGGCCTTTTCGGGGCTTACGAAAAACTCGTCCCTGATCCGCGCCTGGGCTTCGTCAACGCTGAGCCCTTCGTCCATGGCCTCGTACATGAGCCGCGTGGGGCGTATGCCGGTCAGGCTGCCCCAGGGCGGCACCGCGCCTGTCAGCTGCTTTAGCAGCAAAAACAGCGCGGTCTTGGCGGCGCGCTTTATAACGCGCTTGCGTTCCAGCTCGCCTGGAGGAATGTCAGTGGTTTTTTCGCAGGAAACTTCGCCGCAGGAGAGCGTTTCGGAATATTGGCCGCCGTTTTCCGCGTGGATGTGTGTAAGCGTCACGTCGCCGCCTTCGGTCACGAAGCTCACGTCCCCGTAAAACAGGCGGATCACGTCGTCCAGCTCGTTGCGTATGGGTTCCAGATTGGTCTTCAGGCAGAGCGTCATCTGTAATATCCTCGCCTGATACGGTCCAGAGTCGCCTCTTCATAGTGGCCGGGATAGACCGTTATATCGCTGTCCATTTTGAGCAGATTGCGCAGGGACTCGATAAGCTGCCCCACGTCCCCGCCCGGAAAGTCCGTGCGCCCGTAGCCGTGGGCGAACAGGGTGTCCCCGGTGAACATGACTTTTTCCGCGGGGAAATACAGGCAGATGCCGCCCGGAGTGTGGCCCGGCGTGGAGATTATCTCGCATTCCCGGCCCAGCAGTTCGGTCTTACCGGGCTGAAGGAAGGCGTCCGCCTTGACGGGGGTGAACGGCGTCAGGGAGTAAGCGGGCACTATGGCTGTATCCCGGTCGTACAGCGCGGGAGCGTCGGGCTCGGATATGAGCAGCCGCGCGCCGTATTTTTCCTTCATGTGCGCCGCACCCAGCAGGTGGTCAAAATGGCCGTGGGTGATGATCACCGTTTTTATATCGGCGCCTGTTTCGGCTATGAAGCGGTCCAGGGCTCCGGTATCGTCACCGGGGTCGATCATGAGCGTCTTTTCGACTATATAGCAGTTTGCGGCGCATTCGCCGATCGCTTTGACCGATATCTCCATCAGAATTCCTTTCGGCTGTCCAGAAGTATGGTCACGGGACCGTCGTTCAACAGCGTGACTTCCATGTGGGCGCGGAACACGCCGGTCTGCACGGGTATGCCCAGGCTTTTAAGTCCGTCCGCCACGTAGCCGCACAGCTTTCTTGCACTTTCAGGTTCCAGCGCCGTGGAGAAGGAAGGACGGTTGCCGTGCCGGGCGTCTCCCGCCAGCGTGAACTGGCTGACTAAAAGCACGCTGCCGCCCACGTCGCCTACGGACAGGTTCATCTTGCCGTTCTCGTCCTCGAATACCCGCAGGCCCGATATCTTTTTTATTATATAGTCCGCGTCTGCTTCGGTGTCGCCTTCCATAGCGCCCAGCAGTACCATATAGCCCCTGCTGATCCTGCCCACGGTCTGGCCGTCCACGTCCACGTACGAATAATTGACTCTCTGCACTACGGCGCGCATGGTGTTTCCTCCAACTGTTACATTCCGGTCCTGAATACTTCTATTATGTCGCTGCGCTTCTGCAGCTGGCGGATGACCTTGTCCAATTGGCCGGTGTCTTTTATTTCCAGCGTCAGGTTGATCTGGCTGGTGCCGTTTTTAAGGCTGCGGGCGGATACCGCGAGCAGCGGCACCTCCAGGTTGGCGAACAGGTTGCTCAGGTCGCCCAGCAGGCCAACCTTGTCGTAGCCGCGCACCTGTATCTCCGCCTCGTAGCTGGTCTTGCCCTCGCTCGCCCAGTTGACGCGCACCACGCGCCCGGGCTCTATGGTGGAGTCCAGCATGTTCACGCAGTCCGCGCGGTGGATGCTCACGCCCCTGCCCTTGGTCACGTAACCCACTATCTTGTCCCCAGGCAGGGGATTGCAGCAGCGGGCGAACTTGACCAGCATGCCGGCGTCGCCTTCCACTTCCACGCCCTGAGTGGTGTGGGTGCGGAGCTTGGAAGGCGCCTTTTCGGGCAGGCTCTCGATGGGCTTGGGTTCCTGTTTGACGCTCTTGCGGTACTCGTCGTTCAGACGGTTTATGATCTGTGGCGCGCTGAGGCCGCCGAAACCCACCGTGACGTACAGGTCGTCCAGTCCCGACAGGGAGTAGCGGCGGTACAGGGTCTCCAGGAACTCGGTCTTGAACAGGTCCACGTAGTTCAGGCCCATGCGCTTTAGCTCACGCTCGATCAGGTCCCTGCCGCGGGCGAGGTTCTCGTCCTTGGAGGCGTTTTTGAGGAAGGAGCGGATCTTGGCCTTGGCTTCGCCGGTGACCACAATGTTGAGCCAGTCCAGGGACGGGCCTTTTGAGGCGGCGGAGGTTATGACCTCCACCAGGTTGCCGCTCTCCAGCCTTGTGGACAGGGGCACCATTTTTTTATCCACCCGCGCGCCTACGCAGCGGTTGCCCACGGCGGTATGGATGCGGTAGGCGAAGTCTATGGGCGTGGCGCCCCGGGGCAGGGAAATGATGTCGCCCGCCGGGGTGAACACGTATACGTCGTCCTGGAACAGGTCGGTGCGCAGGAAGGTGGAAAACTCGTCCGCGTCGCCGGTCTCGCTGGACCAGTCGATTATGCGCCTGAGCCAAGAGAGCTTGTCGTCCAGCTCGTCCGCGGCGCGGCCTTCTTTGTAGCGCCAGTGGGCAGCGATGCCGTATTCCGCGTTCTGGTGCATCTCGAACGTCCGGATCTGCACTTCGAATATCTGGCCGCTTTTGTCTATGACCGTGGTATGCAGGCTCTGGTAGATGCCGTATTTGGGGGAGTGGATGTAGTCCTTGATGCGGTCGGGCACGGGTTTCCAGATGCTGTGCACTATGCCCAGCACGCTGTAGCAGTCGCTTAACTGCTCCACCACCACGCGCACGGCCACCAGGTCCATTATCTGCTCGTAGGTCTTTTTCTGCTCCTTCATCTTGCGGTAGATGGAGTAGGCGTGCTTTATGCGGCCGCTGATCTCAAAGCCCTTGAGCCCCTCGGCGTCCAATGCGGCTTTCAGGTCTGTCTGTATCTCGTTTATCAGTTTTTGCTGGGCAGGCGCGTTTTCGTCGGTCTGCTGTTTGATGAGCAGGTACTCTGCAGGATCCAGGTATTTGAGGCACAGGTCTTCGAGCTCGCTCTTTATGGCGTACACGCCCAGGCGGTGGGCGAGGGGCGCGTATATGTCCAGCGTCTCCTGGGCGATGTCCTGCCGCCGCTGGGGCTTCTGGGTGTCCAGTGTGCGCATGTTGTGCAGGCGGTCTGCCAGCTTGATGAGCACCACGCGGATCTCCCTGGCCATGGCCATGAACATCTTTCGTATGGACTCGGTCTTCTGCTGATGCTTGGAGAAGAAGTCGACGTGGTTCAACTTGGTGACACCGTCCACCATCTGGCCGATCTCCGGGGAGAACAGCTTTTCTATGGTCTCCGGGGTCACGCCTTCCACGTCCTCCACCACGTCGTGCAGCAGGCCTGCCGCGATGGTGGCGGGGTCCATCATGATGTCCGCCAGTATCAGCGCCACGTTGGTGGGGTGGCTGAAGTATGGCTCACCGCTCATGCGCACCTGCCCCGCGTGCGCCTGCTCGGCATACGCGTACGCCCGGGAGATTATTTCCATATCGTCCCGGGGGTGGTAGCGCGTGGCGTGGGAGATTATCTCCTCCAGCGGCACTACGCGGTTGGGGTTCGTATCGGCAGCGTATTCCTGAATCATTTTGTCCTCTCAGCCGTAAGCAGCCTGAACAGTTCATCGTCCTCGGGGGACTTTTTCTCGTTTGAGACCGTGATCTCCACGGGAGCGTTTTGGGCGTTTATGCTGACCAGTCCCATGCGGGACAGTATCTTAAGACCCAGCGCGGCGCCGACAGGCGGAATGTCCGCACGAACCCGCGCCAGTTCTAGCAGCCGGTCCATATCCGGTATTTTTTCGCTGGAGCGGCTGATGCCCAGCATCACCCGGTACAGTCCCCTGAGCCGGTCGGTGTCGGGGCAGAGGGTGAAAGCCTGGGCTACAGGCAGGCCCTTTATCTGTATGCCCTTTCCGCACAGCCCCTTGGGCACGCCCGCGTAATACACCCGCTTGAAGCGCGCGGGGGGCGGGGACGCAGGGCACACCGCCACACAGTTGAATCCGCGAAGGTCCCGGGGGAACTCCCCGAAACTCAGGTCATATTCCCCGTCCAGCGTTTCCATCACCGCCCGAGCGCTCTCCCCGTCCGCGCAGATGACGCAGCGGGAATAAAGGCCGGAAGAGAATTCGCGCTTCACGTCTTCCGGGCGGGCGTCTCCCAGGGGTGACGCGACTTCCAGCGTGTCTATGAACGCTCCGAAGCGCGCGGGATCTTCCGCGGCGCCCAAAGAAGGAGTGAGCGGCACCGCGCATCTGGCGAGCGCCTGCAGCGAGGTCACGCCCCTGAACTCGTTTACACCGGGGGAATATACCAGCCCCACCCGGGAACCGCTCAGGCTCAGCTTGTCGGCTGCCCTGAACCAGATGCCGGGCAGCCGGCCCTTCTCGCCCGCCAGGGCGAATTTGAGGTGTTCGCCTTCCCGGCCTACCGCGCGGCATTCCGCCATCTCGCCCTCGCTGAGCAGCACGGGGGGAGGATTCTGGCAGCCTGTAGGCTCGAACGCGCTCAGCAGCCCGGCTGTTTCCACGTCCAGCTCGCCCGGATCGCATTTGATGTCGTACTCCACCCGTGGGATCCACTTGCTCCGGTCGTGGGCCTTGGATACATACTCGTTTATGGCCCGGGCGAAAGCCTCGAGCTTGGTCTCGTCCACCCGCAGGCCCGCCGCCATCTCGTGGCCGCCGAAGCGCAGCAGGTGCTCTTTCACATGGCTGAGGGCGTCGTGTATGCTCACGCCCTCTATTGAGCGGCAGGAGCCCGTGTAGAACTCATCGGAGGGTTTTTCTTTTGTGAGCACTACGCTGGGGCAGTGGTATTTCTCGGTAAGTTTGCTGGCGGCCAGGCCGATGACTCCGGAGTTCCAGCCCTCGCCCTTTACTATGATGACAGGGTCCGCGCTGAAATCCCAGGAAGCGAGCTGGCTCTCCGCCTCGGCGAACGCCCGGGTCTCCTCGCTGCGGCGGGAAGCGTTGAGCTCGTCCAGTTCGCCCGCCAGTTCCAGGCATTTATCGTAATCGGTCTGGGTGAGCAGCCTGTAGCTCAAAAACGCGTCGCCCATGCGCCCGGCGGCGTTTATGCGTGGGGAGAGCTGGAACGCCACGTTGCCGGCGCTCAGTTCCTTTTCGCCCAGTCCCGCCGTTTCGCACAGGGCGCGCAGCCCAGGCCGCATGGAAAGGTTCATCTTTCTGAGCCCCAGGGACGCGATGACCCGGTTTTCTTCTTTTAGCGGCACTATGTCCGCGATGGTGGCAAGGCACGCCAGGTCTATGTATTCCATGGCCTTTTCCCGGCCGCCCAGCGCTTCCACCAGCTTGAACGCCACTCCCGCTCCGCACAGGAAACCGAAGGGATAACCGCCCAGCAGCGGGTTGACCGTGGGGCAGTCGGGCAGCGTTTCGCCGGGGCGGTGATGGTCGGTGACTATCACTTTCAGGCCTGCCTGCCGCGCCTGCTCGACCAGCTCGCAGGAGGTGATGCCGCAGTCCACGGTGATGAGCAGCCCGCCGTGCCCGGCAAGGTGCTCAACTGCTTCGGCGTTCAGGCCGTAGCCCTCCTTGTGGCGGGAGGGCAGGTACACGCTCACGTCCGCTCCCTTTTCCCTGAGGTAAAGGGAGAGTATGGCGCTGGCGCACACCCCGTCCACGTCGTAATCCCCGTACACGCAGATGTGCTCGCCCGCGCCGAGCGCTTCGTTTATAAGCGCCGTCGCCCTGTCCATGTCGTTTAACAGGAAAGGATCCAGCAGCTGCTCGCGGGTGGGGCGCAGGAACCTTTCCGCTGCTTCAGGACCGGCTATGCCCCGGTTGAGCAGCAGGCGGTGGAGTATGGGGTGCATGTCCAGGGGGCGTTCCCAGAAGACACCTTCCGGAGGCTGGAGCTGCTTAAGCCTTAGCATTATGACTGCCGTCCCCTTCAGGTTCTATGGCTTCGTCTTCTTTATACTTTTCCGCGCGCCTGGCTTTGCGGTTGTCGGAATTCGTCTTAAGCCTTACCCACAGCGGCGCGGCGATCAGGTTGGAAGATACGGTGCCCGCCACCATGCCTACGATCAGGGGGAAGGTGAATTCCCTTATGCTGGCCGCGCCCAGCAGGTACATGAGCACTACGGTCATAAGGGTGGTCACGGTGGTGTTGACCGTGCGGGAGAGGGACTGGCTGACGGATGTATCCACTATCACGGGCTTGTCCGCGTCCGGCATGAGCCTGGCGTTCTCGCGCACCCGGTCGAACACCACTATGGTATCGTTTATGGAGTAACCCACTATGGTGAGCAGCGCCGCGATGAACGAGGAGTTTATCTGGTACCAGCGGCCCATGAATATCATAAACGCGCTCATAATCAGGGCGTCGTGGGCCAGCGCGACCAGCGCGGCAAGCCCGCTGGGCAGGTCGAAGCGGATGGCGATGTATATCAGCATAAGCCCCAGCGCCCAGGCCAGGGATTTCAGCGCGTTTTTGACCAGCGTCGCGCTGGAGGTCGCGCCTGCGTGCTCCATGCTCTTGAAGGCGATGTCCGGGTATTTTTCCTTCAAAGCGGCGTTCAGTTCGTCCAGTATAGTTTCGGTGGTGGAGTCGTTCTCGTCCAGTTTCAGACGTATCAGCAGGCCTGTCATGCCCTGTTCGGTCTGCAGTTTGCTGACCTGGCTGTCGGTAAAGCCCTTCTGCCGGATAAGGCTCGTCACGTCCGCGGTCTCAAAGGTATCGTTGACTTCGTACTCGAGCATGGTGCCGCCGGTGAAATCCAGGCCCAGGCGCAGGCCGCCTGCTACCGATACGATAAGCGCCGCCAGAATGATGACGACGGGCACCAGCCTGAGCTTTTTGTACAGCGCCACGGCGGAAAAGCCGGAGAAGCTCCTGTACGGGCGGGTATAAAGACTCAGCTTATCCACGCCCAGCCCCACCGCCAGGGATAAAAGCACCCTGGAGATGACGAGCGCCGAGAACACGCTCACGAACACGCTCACGGCCAGCGTGTAGCTGAAACCCTTGACCGAGCCGGTGCCGAAGAACATGAGCACGAACGCCGCGATAAGGGTGGTTATGTTGCCGTCAAGTATGGCGGACAGCGCGTTTTTGAAGCCCGCGCGCACCGCGTCGGACAGGGTGTTCTCGCTGTTTTTAAGCTCGTCGCGGAAACGCTCGAATATGACCACGTTGGCGTCCACCGCCATGCCGATGCCCAGCAGTATGCCCGCCAGGCCCGGCAGCGTGAGCTGGATCCTGAACGCGCCCAGCAGCAGCATCACCAGGCAGATGTACCACACCAGGGCGATGTCCGCCATAAGGCCGGGCAGGCGGTAGATGACCAGCATGAACAGCATGACCAGCGCCATACCGATGATGCCTGCCCTGACCGCTTTCACAATGGCGTCTTCGCCCAGCGTGGCGGAGATGGCGCGGGTCTCTGTTTCGTGTATGTCCAGCGGCAGCGCGCCGCTCATAATCAGCATGGACAGGTTGGTGGCTGCCTCAAAACTCTCAGCCAGCGTCATGGCGCTGCCCAAGGTTATCTGGCCCTGACCGCCGCTTATGCGCTGGGATACCGTGGGCGCAGAGATTTCATTGCCGTCCAGTATTATTTTGATGGGCCTGCCCACGAGACGGCCGGTGGCGTTGGCGAAGGCCGCGGCCGCTTCATCGGAGAGCTTAAAGCTGACCACATAGCGGTTGGTGGTGGTGTCGAGCGTGGGGGAGACACGGACCAAGTCCTTGCCCTCCATTATCACCCGTCCGCTGGGCTCCTGAAATTCCAGGTGCGCGGGGGTGCCGATAAGCTTGACCACCGCGGAAGGATCGGTCACGTCGGGTATCTCCACCCTCAGCGCATCCTCGCCCTGCAGGCTCACGCTGGCTTCGGTGTAGCCCTGGGAGGAGAGGCGGTTTATAAGCACGTCCCGGGTGGCGGCGAGCTTGGAGGAGAACTCCGCCTCGTCCATGTCGCCCCTGTCGGCGCGGAACACGGTATATACGCCGCCCCGCAGGTCCAGGCCCAGGCTGAGCGCCTCATTCACGGGTTTTACGAGGGTAGTGTCTCCGAAAGACAATCCGCTTAGCGTTACGAACACCAACGCCACGGTGAGCACGACTGCCGCTGTCAGCGCGATAAGATTCTTTGACTTCATTCTGCCTCCATAACATACTATCCCATTTTATCATCATATTATATAGCCAAAAACAAAATATGTCAATCTCGCGCACGCACGCGCTGGGGTATGGAAATAATCCCGGTTTTGTGGTACAATACTCTATAAGGCGGTGATAAAAGATGGATCTAGAGCGGGCGTGGGAATTTGCCCTGTCCTTTCCAAGCGACCTGACCCACGGGGAAGACCACGTAAAACGGGTGCTGGACAGGTGTATGAAGCTGGCGGACCGCTACCCCTCCGCCGACAGAAAAGCGCTTGCCTGCGCCGCCGTGCTCCACGACTGCGGGCGCGCGGAGGAGATTAACGACGCCGCCGTGCCCCATGCCCCGGCAGGCGCCGCGAAAGCCGAAGCCTTTCTGCTTGAAGAAGGCGAAGAACCTGCCTTTGCGGGCAGGGTCAGGGCGATAATTGCCGCCCATTCCCGAAGGAGCGACGCGGAAAATGGCGGCATCGAGGAAAAGATACTCTTCGACGCGGACAAGCTGGACATGTGCGGTGCGATAGGCATATACCGGGGCATCGCGTACTGCGCGGCGAACTCCCTGCCCCTTAATGGCGAAAACGGAGTGATAGAGACCGTCGAATGGGATACGGAACACGTAGAACACAGCCTGTTTACCCCCGAAGCGCGGGCTATGGCGAAGGACGGCCTGGAATTCATGCGGGCATTCGCCTCAAGGCTGAGGGCGGAAACAGAAGATAAACGGGAGGCATGAGATGCTGAAATACAAAGAAAGCACATTTGAGACGCTGGAAGGCGAGAGCTGGAAGGACGCTTGCGCCAGGAACGGACTAAGCGACGTGCTGGCGGTGAGCGTGGGCGGACGCCCCGAAGACCTTGGTTCCCCCGCGAAGGGGGAGGCGCATGCGCTGACCTACGCTGACGAAGAAGGCCGCAGGATATACGAGCGCTCCCTGCGCTTCGTGCTGCTGTGCGCGGTCAACCGGCTTATGCCCGGCACCCGCATCCGCATAGAGAATTCCTATGGCATGGGCGTGCTGGTCACGGTCAAGGACGCTGACCTGGGGGAAGGCGCCATAAAAAAGATCGAGGCGGAGATGAAGACCATCTGCTCCCAGGCGCTGCCCTTCACGCTTACGGAAGTGTCCAAAGAAGAGGCGATAGCGTACTTCAATTCTGTGGGCCAGACGGACAAGGCGGATCTGCTCTCCTGGCGGCAGAAGCCCACCTTCCGCCTGTACGAGTGCGACGGCATAAAGAACTATTTTTACGGCGTGATGGTCACGGATACATCCAAGGTGAACGTATTCGCCCTGAGCCCCGTGCCCAAGGGTTTCGTGCTGAGACTGCCCTCTGCGGACCGGCCCGATCGGCCCGCGCCGCTCAGTGACACCCGGAAACTGCTGGAGACCTACACCGAAAGCAACAGCTGGATAAAGATACTGGGCGTGGAGAACGCTTCAGACCTTAACCGTCTGACCCGCAGCGGGGAGATACGGGAGTTCATACGGGTCAACGAGGCGCTGGTGGACATGAAGATCAACCGCATCGCAGAAAGCATCATCGGCAAAAACGCCCGGCTGGTGCTGATAGCGGGGCCGTCCTCTTCCGGCAAGACCACATTCTGCAACCGCCTTGCCATAGCGCTGCGCGTGCACGGCGTGAAGCCCGTAAAGCTCTCCCTGGACGATTATTATCTTGACCGCGACCGGGTGCCCCTGGACGAGGAGGGCAAGCCGGACCTGGAGTGCCTGGAGGCGCTGGACGTGCCGCTCATCAATAAACAGTTAAGGCAGATACTGGAGGGCGAGGAAGTGGATATGCCCACTTTCGATTTTGTCACCCAGAAGCGTTCGGACAAGACCCATAAGGTGAAGGTAGGGCTGGATCAGCCGATCCTCATCGAAGGCATACACGGCCTGAACGACAGGCTCACCCAGAGCATACCCGACGGCGAGAAGTTCAGGATATATATTTCATCCCTCATCAACCTGAATCTGGACGACCACAACCGCATCCGGTCCACAGACGCGCGCCTCATCCGCCGCCTGGCCCGTGACAGCGCTTTCCGCGGCACGCCCGTGGAGGACACCCTGGCTATGTGGGGCAGCGTGCGAAGGGGTGAGGACAGGTTCATATTCCCCTTCCAGGAACGGGCTGACATGATGATAAACTCCTCGCTGGTGTACGAGCTGGCGATACTCAAAAAGTATATTTTCGACGAACTGTGCGCCGTGACACCGGACAAGCCGTATTACGCCCAGGCGCGGCGGCTGGTCAAATTCCTTAACTACATCGAGTCCGCCGATGTAGAGGACGAGATACCGCTCAATTCCCTGCTCAGGGAGTTTATCGGCGGCAGCTGCTTTTACAGGTAAGGCGGCATGAGGAAAGCACTGCTGTGCGCGCTGATCGCACTGTGCCTGCTGAATGTGTGCCTGGGCGAGCAGGCGGAAGAAAACGAGTATATGGGCATAATCCGGCTCATCTCCCGCTGCACGCTGCTCACTTCATTTGAAGGCGCGCCGGAAAACGGGCTGGCGGCGCAGGCGGTAATGAGCTGGCGTGAGCTGCGCCCGGACAGCGATATGGACGATGAAGAGGTGTACGCGCTCATATTCGCTGAGGGTGGATTCATACCCGCCGGGCAGGACATACCGCTGCCGGAGGACTGCGAGATAGAGGCCGAGGAAGCCCGGGAACTGGCCGACGGCCTGGTCAGGGTGGACGTGAGCGTGTACCGGGACGAAGGCGGTGGAATGGAGTTCGACTGCGCGTTTTACGCGTATTTCGTGTGTGAGGAAGGCGAGTATCGCCTTTTCAAAGTGTTTTTCCCGGATTAGACTATATTTGAAAGGTCAGAGTATATGGATTACGCGAAGCTGTTTGACAAGGTCTCTCCCGGCTTTTTTGAAAGGGAGAGCATACGCAGCATGCCGCCGGATGACGTGTGCGTCGAGCAGGTGATGTGGCTGAAGGACTGCGATATAAGCCGGATACGGCTCGACTGCCCGGAGGAGATCGCTTTCGGGATTTATGACGGGCCCTTGCAGCCCCTGCGCGAAGCGGTGGCGGAAGTCGATGAAGACTGGGTGCAGTACTTCGGAGAGGGCAGCAGGGTATTCTGCGCCTTTGACAAAGGCAGGATCGTGAGCTTCTGCAACCTGGACAGCATGTGCGAGTTCGAAGGCTTCCGGGTGGCGGGCCCCGGCTGCGTGGGCACTGTGCCCGCTTACAGAAAGCGGGGGATAGGCCTTAAGATGGTCCAGAAAGCCACCGAGATGCTGAAGGACGAGGGCTACGATATCTCCTACATCCATTATACTCATCTGGAAAACTGGTACGGCCGCCTGGGTTACAAAACAGTGGTCCGGTGGAACGGCCGGGGCGTGATCTGGAGCGCCAGGGACGGCAGATAAAGGGCGTAAAGCGTATGCGGACGATCGTTATCTGGGGCGCAGGGCGCATAGGGCGCGGCTTCGTGGGGGACATATTCCGGGAAGCCGCAGGCTTTGGCACGGTATACGTGGACATAAACCGGGAGCTCGTGGACGCGCTGAACGAAGCGGGAGAGTACACCATAGCCAAGGCGACCCGGGACGGCATAACGCGCACAAAGGTCAGCGGGTTCTCCGCGGTGCATACTTCGGACGCGGAGGCGCTGTCCGCGCTGTTCAAGGAAGGGGAGCTGCTGCTGGACATAGCGGTGCACGAGCCCAAACTGCCCCAGGTGGCGGATATGCTCGCGCCTCTGATCGAGGAGCGGGCGATCACCGGGCTTCCCATGGACGTTATGATGAACGTGAACATGGCGCGCCCGGACACGTATTTCCGCTCACTGTTAAGGGAAAGACTGAGCTTGCCCGCGCTGGAGTTTTTCGAGCACAGTGTGGGCGTAACGGGCATATTCGCCATGTGCATCTCACCCCTCGCTCCCGAGTGGCTTAAACGGGAAGACCCGCTGGCACTGTGGAACAACGGCTGGGAGACCCAGACCGTGAGCCGAGCGGAACTTAAATGCCCCCCGCCGCGGGCACCCCGCCTGCTGCTGACGGACGATATCGGGCGGGAGGAGACCCGCAAGCTGTACACCCTCAACATGGCGCACGCGCTTTTGTGCTACCTGGGTCTGCCGAAGGGTCTTAAGACTTCCCTGGAGGCGGTGAAAGATACTGAGCTCAGGAGCGTCCTCGAAGGCGCGCTTAACGAAAGCAGCGCGGGGCTGGAACATGAATTCGGCTTTGGCGAAACAGAGATGGCCGCGTGGCGGCAGAAGATAATCGGGCTGCTGGAAAACCCGTATATAGAGGACGGACTGCAGCGGCTGGGCGCGGACACCCGGCGCAAGCTGGGCGCGTACGACCGCCTGGCGGGACCCGCGAGGCTGTGTTTCAGGGCGGGAAAGGAACCCGTGAACCTGATAAAGGCGATACGCGCGGGCTTTGAGTATGAAAACTCGGACGAAGGCACCGCGGAAGTAAGGGAGTTTTACCGGGCTCACGGGCTTGCAGCTTCGGTGCAAAAATACTGCGCCCTTACCCCCGGAGACGGGCTGTACGAGCGCATAGTAACGATCTGATTCAATAATTAGTTTATTTCGCGGACGGGTACTCGTTGCACAGCAGGCGGTACGGGGGCTCGTCCTCTTCTATTTTCGGGAAGCGCCCCACGGGCGGATTGAAGCGGTTGTCGGTATTGTCGTCATTGCACTGGCTGACCTCGCCCAGCAGCACGCTGCCCGTGCCCTTTTCCACTTCAAAATCGTGATACAGCCCCCGGGTGATTGAAATGCTTTCACCCGGCGTCAGGCGTACCTGCGTGCCGGCGGGCACGGTGCGTACGCGGCCGTCCGTATGTACGGTGACGTCGCTCTCCCGGTCGATGCCCTCGTCCGGCAGGCTGTTGAACACCCTTATCAGCACGTTGCCGCCGCCCCGGTTGATTATGTCTTCCATCTTGAACCAGTGGAAGTGGTTGGGGCACGTCTGGCCTTCTTTCAGGTACAGCAGTTTTTCGGCGTACTGCTTGGGATACTTGTCCGGCATGGCGCGGTTTCCGTTGCGCACGGTTATAAGCGAGAAGCCCACGCGGTCAAATTCGCCGGTGCCGAAGTCGGTTATGTCCCAGCCCAGCATGCATTCCCTGACCTCGTCGTACTCATGCCCCAGCTTTTGCCACTGTTCCGGGGCGATATCGCAGAAGGGGGGCAGGAAGCAGCTGTATTTACGGCACATGGCTTCCATTTCCATGAGCGCGCGGTTTATCTCGGAGCGTTTCATATCGCGGCCTCCTTTTTTATGTCGTGCCTGTGAGTTTTTTGCGGGGGAAGGCGCGCATGAACCTGTACACTGCCTCAAAGTCCATCATGCCGCCCACGGCGCTCACGCTCAGCAGGCTGCATGCGGCGGCGGCGGAAGCAAATTCGAGCATCCCCATGTCGTCCATTTCCCGGTAGATCGCGGTGAGTGCGCCGGCGCAGAAGGCGTCGCCCGCGCCTACGCTGCCCTTTATCATGTCTTCTGGTATATCCAGGGATGGGCACAGGGTAAAGCCGCAGTCCCTGCTCAGGCACAGCCCTGCCTCGGGGGCATGCACGATGACCTTGCGCGCTACGCCCTGTCCGAGCGTGCGCTCCATGGCATCCCTGAGCATATGGATATCCAGGGTTCCGTTCTCCCTGCGGGGATCGAGCCCCCACACCTGGCAGCATTCCAGCTCGTTTGCGATAAAGTAATCGCAGTATTTGAGCGCGGGCAGCACCGTCTGGGCGTACTTGCCGGAAGTGTCGGAAACTATGTCAACGCTGGTGCGGATCCCGCGCGCCTGCACGTCTTTCAGAAAACGCGCCATAACGGTGCCGTATTCGGGATCAGGGGCGTCGAAACGGTCCAAAAGAAGTATGTAGCCTATGTGCAGCAAACGGCAGTCGAGGCTGCCAAGATCGATCTGGGAAGGTTCGAACTCGGCGTTGGCGCCTCGGGCGTGGAAGAACGTGCGTTCGCCGCCTGGCAGGCTCATGACGTCGCTGAAACTTGTAAGGGACGAGGGGGAGACCATTATCCCTTTCACGTCCATGCCGCTTTTGACCAGCTGTGAAAGTATGAACCTGCCGTAGTCGTCGTCGCCCACGCGCCCCAGCCCCATCACGGGCAGGCCGGGGTCGAGAGTTTTAAGGTCTATGCCCACGTTGGGCACGCAGCCGCCCCCGGCCAGGGACACGCTTTTTATGTTGGAAAGCATACCCACGCCGGGGTAGGCGTCTATGTTCTTTACCACGTCCGCCACTATGTTGCCGGCGACGCAGATGCCCTTGCGCTCAGGGCGGGAAACGTCACACGCCATGTTCATCACCTCCGGATACACGGCCTGATTATATCAGATTCTGCCGCGATTTTCCAGAGAAAAACAACAGAAGATAATCAAAAAGCGTATAAATATACCGGAAAAGCAGGCAAAATGCAGCTTCGGTTAATTATTTTACACAGCGCTTGACATAATTCGGCGAAAGTGCTAAAATTTTAGTTCGTTAAATGGGGAGTGTTTTTTCGGTCGCTCCGGCGGCCGGATCTCATCGCCCCGAAATAATATTATAAAGGAGAGTTATCCCATGAAGAAGATCTTAGCTCTGGTACTTGCTCTGATCATGTGCCTCGGCTGCGGCGCCATGGCTGAAATGGTCGGCGTATCCATGCCCACCCAGGACCTGCAGCGCTGGGTACAGGACGGCGAGAATATGCAGAAGGAACTGGAAGAGAACGGCTATGAGGTCATGCTGACCTACGCCGCCAACAACGTGGCCCAGCAGATCGCGGACATCGAGAACATGATCACCAAGGGCTGCAAAGTGCTGGTCATCGCTTCCATCGACGGCGGCTCCCTGGGCGCCGTGCTGAAGACCGCCAAGGAGAACGACGTCATGGTCGTAGCCTATGACCGTCTGCTCATGGACACCGACGCCGTAGACTTCTACGCCACCTTCGACAACTACAAGGTAGGCTCCATCCAGGCTCAGTTCATCATTGAGAAGCTCGAGCTCGAGACCACCGACAAGACCTACCGCATGGAAGTGTTCGCCGGTTCTCCCGACGACAACAACGCCCGCTTCTTCTACGCCGGCGCCATGGATCTGCTCAAGCCCTACATCGAGGCTGGCAAGCTGGTCGTGACCTCCGGTCAGTCCGACTTTGAGACCTGCGCTATCCTGGGCTGGGGCACTCCCGACGCCCAGACCCGTATGGACAACCTGCTGGCTGCCTACTACACCGACGGCACCTTCCCGGATCTGGTGCTCAGCCCCAACGACTCTCTAGCCATGGGTATCGCCAACTCCCTCGAGCAGGCGGGCTGCCCCATCGAGAACTTCCCGGTGATCACCGGTCAGGACTGCGACAAGGCCAACATGAAGAACATCATCGCCGGCAAGCAGAGCATGTCCGTGTTTAAGGATACCCGCACCCTCGCCGCTCAGGTGGTTGAGATGGTCAACGCCTACCTGCTGGGCGAAGAAGTGCCTGTAAACGACGTCGAGACCTACGACAACAACGTGAAGGTTGTGCCTTCCTTCCTGTGCGATCCCGTGTTCGCCGACATCAACAACTACGTCGAGCTGCTGCTCGAGTCCGGCTACTACACCGAGGACGACCTGAAGTAATTCCCAAGCCGCGGAAGGTAAGTCTTTCCGCTTATGAGAAAGGGCGGGCAAAACCGCCCTTTCATCGTATTTCTTTTCCTTATCCGACAGAAGGGACTGAGCCTATGAATCTTTTGGAGATGCGGGGCATTACCAAGACGTTTCCCGGCGTAAAAGCGCTGGACAACGTCAACCTTCAGGTAGAAGACGGGGAGATCCACGCGCTGGTAGGCGAAAACGGCGCAGGCAAATCCACGCTCATGAAGGTGCTCAGCGGAATTCATCCTTACGGCACATACGAGGGCGATATCCTGTACGACGGCGAGGAGTGCCGTTTTCAGGAGATTCGCGATTCCGAAAGCAAGGGCATAGTTATCATTCACCAGGAACTGGCGCTGGTACCCTATCTCACCATTGCAGAAAACATGTTCCTGGGCAACGAACAGAGAAAGACCAAGGGCGTGATCGACTGGGACGCCACCTACGAGAACGCCGTCAAGTTCATGCGCATAGTCGGGCTTGAGGATTCACCCCGGGAGCTGATAAAGAACATCGGCACCGGCAAGCAGCAGCTGGTGGAGATCGCCAAGGCGCTGGCGAAGAACGTGCGCCTGCTCATACTGGACGAGCCCACCTCATCCCTTACGGAAGCCGACAGCAAGAACCTGCTGGACCTGCTTCTGCTGCTCAAGGATACCCGTCATATCACATCCATTATTATTTCCCACAAACTGAACGAGATCGCCTATGTGGCGGACCACATCACTGTCATACGTGACGGCAAGACCATAGAGACACTGGACAAGAAGACCGACGATTTCTCCGAAGCCCGCATAATAAAGGGCATGGTCGGGCGCGAGATGACCAACCGCTTCCCCAAGCGCGAGGGAGTGGAGATCGGGCCCGTATCGTTTGAGATAAAGAACTGGACGGTGCACCATCCCCTGTATCCCGAACGCAAGGTAGTGGACAACGTGTCCATCAACCTGCGGAAGGGCGAAGTCGTGGGCATCGCGGGGCTGATAGGCGCGGGGCGCACTGAGCTGTGCCAGAGCGTGTTCGGAAAAGCCTACGGGACCCATATCAGCGGTCAGCTGTTCAAAGACGGCAAGGAAATTCGCCTGAACACCGTGTCTGACGCGGTCGAAGCAGGCTTGGCATATGTTACCGAGGACCGTAAAGGCGACGGACTGGTCCTGAGCAATTCGATAAAGCACAACATAACCCTGTCCCGTTTGGGCTTCGTGAGCGAGAGGGGCGTGCTCAATGCCGACCTGGAGTACGCGAAAGCACAGGAATACAGGGAAAAGCTGGGGATCAAAACGCCCACGGTGGAACAGTACGTCAACAACCTGTCCGGCGGCAACCAGCAGAAAGTGCTGGTGGCCAAGTGGATGTACGCTCAGCCGGATATCATGATGCTGGACGAGCCTACGCGCGGCATCGATGTAGGCGCCAAATACGAGATATACTGCATAATCAACGATATGGCGGCGGAGGGCAAGACCATACTTATGGTGTCTTCCGAGCTGCCTGAGCTGCTGGGCATGTGCGACCGCATCTACGTTATGTGCGAGGGCAAGCTGATAGGAGAGCTTCCTGTGGAACAGGCCAATCAGGAAGTCATCATGCAGATGATCATGGAAGCCAGCAAATCCAACATCGGCACCGAGACCGAATGAGATCTTCAACTGCGAAAGAGGGAATTGAACCATGAAAAACGGCGCTAAGATTGGAATGATACTTTTGTTGGCAGCGGCGATCGCGCTGACTGTCTTCGGAGCGATGGGGCTGAGTTATGAGCGCCAGGAACGCGCCGCCCAGAAAACGCCTTACGAGGAGTATCTGGAGAAGGTCAGAACGTTTGACGCGGAAGCCAAGTGCTACCAATTGGCCGGCGAGACCTCGGTGGCGAATATGGACGCGTATATCGCCCAGATGGAAAAGGACCAGGCGGCGTTCCAGGCGGCGGGGGGAGACCCCGCACTGGTGGACAGCTTCCTGACCGAAGCCCGCGCCCAGAGGGCCGAGGCGGCCGAAAAGCACCTGAAGACCATTACTGACAAGTGCGCGGACATCCAGTCCTACGAGGGCCGCAGCGAGGAAGACACCGAGGCGATAGAGCAGGCCAACAACCAACTGCCCAAGGTAAGCAATCAGGTGAAAGCCGCGCTGAAGAAAATGACCAAGATCACGGACACCGAGAGCAAACAAAGCTGCGAGACCGTGGTATCCAAGCAGTTTGACAAAGCGCGCGCGGCGATAAAGGATGCCTGTGAAAAGAACGGGCTCACGCTGGCGCTGGACGAGTTCGCAGTGGAGACCAAGTCCGTGGACGCGTTAAACGCCGAGCTTGCCAAGGTCGAAGAAGCGGAACAGCTGCTAAAGGCGGAAGAGGCAGAGGAGATCAGGCGCATAGAGGAGCTGGGCAAGGGCTTCAAAGGCTACCTGAAGCGCAATTGGGATTACTTCTTCTGTCTGGCGGGCCTGGCGCTGGTTATAGCGGGGCTGTGCTTCCTGGGCTGGTTCAAGCCGGAGCTGCTCAAGCAGATAGGCAAAAAAGCCAACAAGAGCATGATGCTTATCGCCCTGGTAGTGATAACCCTGTTCTTCTTCGTGACTACCCGCTACTCCAACCTGACCCCCGCGAACGTCTATAACGTAATCAACCAGTATTCCTACATAATCATACTGGCGACCGGTATGCTTTTGTGTATCGTGTCCAGCGCCAACATCGACCTGAGCGTCGGCCGCGTGATGGGCTTTATCGGAGCCGTCGCGGCCAAGCTCATAATCGACGGAGGCATGCCCGTATGGTTCAGTATGCTGGTGTGCCTGCTGCTGGGCATACTGATAGGCGCCTGGCAGGGCTTCTGGATCGCGTACGTGAAGATACCCGCCTTCGTAGTCACCCTGGCCGGCCAGCTGACTTTCTACGGCCTGACCATGGTGCTGTTGAAAGGCGAGACGAAAGCGCCCTTCCCTGACTCTTTCAACAACGTATTCGGCGCGGCGCTGCCCGACTACCTGGGCGATCTGTTCAAACTCAACCTGGGCCTGAATATCACCACCATGCTGATAGGCATCATCGTAGTGCTGATATTCCTGTTCGTGCAAATCAAAAACAGGGCGCAGCGCGTCTCCAAGGGCTACAGCGTGGAACCCCTGGGCTCGATGCTTATAAAGTGCGTGGCGATCTCCGCGGTACTGCTGTGGCTGTTCTACTCCCTGGCCAAGTATAAGGGCATGCCCACGGTGCTTATCACCGTATCGCTGGTGCTGCTCATCTACACTTTCATAACCAGCAAGATGGTCATCGGGCGCCACCTGTACGCCATGGGCGGCAACGTGAACGCGGCGAGGCTGTCGGGCGTAAAGACCCAGAGGATGCTGTTCCTCACTTACGTCAACATGGGCTTCCTGGCCGCGCTGGCCGGACTGGCGTTCACCGTGCGCGCCAACTCCTCCTTCCCCAGCGCCGGACAGGGTGAAGAATTAAACGCCATCGCGGCCTGCTACATCGGCGGCGCTTCCGCTTACGGCGGAGTCGGCACCGTGGGCGGCGCGCTGGTGGGCGCGCTCACCATGGGCATGATCAAGAACGGCATGTCCATCATGGGCATGCAGCAGTCCGTGCAGCAGGTGGTGCTGGGCCTGGTGCTGCTGGCGGCAGTCGTTATCGACATCGTGTCCAAGTCCAACGGCACCTCGCTGTCCTTCCTGTCCCGCTTTGGCGGCAAGGGCAAAAAGGCGGTCCAGGCGCCTGCGCAGAAAACCTGAAAACACTGAGCCGTACGGCGCCGTTCCCCGAAAGGGGGAGCGGCGCCGTTTTTATGTGAAAATCGCCAGGGCGCGGCATTCGCGCAGAGGAAGGGCGCAACCCGTTATATGTTAAAATTCTATATCCGCTTGCATTATTGACCGCGCTGTGTTATTATAACAAATGCGCATCCTTGCTCTGCAGGAAAATGCAGGGCCGTATAGTCCAAAAGGAGGATTTTTAATGAACAAATACGAAGTCATGTACGTCATCGACGCCGCGCTGGAAGACCAGGCGAGGCAGGACGTAATCAGCCGCTTCAGCTCCGTTGTAGAGAACAACGGCGGCAAGGTGGAGCGCGTGGATGAGTGGGGCAAGCGCCGCCTGGCGTATCCCATCAACTACAAGACCGAGGGCTACTATGTGCTTATGTACATGTCCGCCCCCAGCGAGCTGCCCCGTGAGCTTGAGCGTAACTTTAAGATCAGCGACGCGTGCATCCGCTATCTCGTCACCCGTCTGGAAGGCGAAATCCCCGCCAAGCGTGAGCCCCTGAAGCCCTACGCCGCCAAGGAAGCCGCTCCCGCCGAGGAAGCTGCCGAAGCCGCCGCCGAGCCCGCCGAAGCGCCCGCTCAGCCCGCCGAGGCTGCCGAGGCCGCTGTGGAAGCCGCCGCGGAAGAAGCTGCCGCCGACGTGACCGAGGAGTCCCAGACCGAGATCGAATAAACGCAGCCAATTGAAAGCAGGTTAGTTATGAACAAGGCAATTCTAATCGGCAATCTGACCCGTGATCCCGAGACCTATACCACCCAGGGCGGCGTCAACAGGTGCAATTTCACCATCGCCGTTCAGCGCAGATTCGCGAACCAGCAGGGCGTGAGGGAAGCGGATTTTATACCCATCGTTGCCTGGAGACAGAACGCGGATTTCGTGAGCCGGTATTTCACCAAAGGCAAGAAGATCTGTGTGGTAGGTACTATCCAGACCCGTTCCTATGATGCGCAGGACGGCACGAAGAGGTATGTAACAGAGGTCGTAGCCGACGAAGTGGAGTTTGTTACTCCTCTGGGAGAAGGGGAAAAGCGTGACAATATGGATATGCCTCCCCGCAGCGAAGCTGCCACTCCCGCGCCCGCGTATCAGCCCTCCCAGATGGAGGAAGCGGACGACGACGAGCTGCCGTTTTAATAATACGCCGTGCGCTTTCAGCGCATAAACACAAAACCCCCGGGGTTTTGGGGCACACATCCGGCTGTAAAACCTGCCGGAACAGGGCCGGAACGTCCCTGACAAAGCGCCCGTTTTCACAAGCATTAGGAGGAAAGTTATGTCTGAAGATAGAGCCGATCGTATGGCCCGCCGCCCTCGCGGCCACAAGCCCCGCAGGAAGGTCTGCACCTTCTGCGTTGACAAAATCCAGCACATCGATTACAAAGATATCATCCGGCTCAGGAAGTTCACTTCCGAGCGCGGCAAGATCCTGCCCCGCCGTATGACGGGCGTGTGCGCCGAGCATCAGCGCCAGCTCTCTACCGCCATCAAGCGCGCCAGAGCCATCGCGCTGCTGCCTTACAGCCAGGATTAGTTTTTGCGGGCGGGGGAACATTCCCCCGCCGCGTTTTTTTATGACCGGGTTTTGATATGATAAGGAGGACCGGAAGGTGGACATAAGCAGTTTGAGCCGTCTGGACGGCAGGTGCACCCGTTCCATATGCGCCGAGAACCCCACGGGGGAGAAGGGCAGAGGCGGCACGGCCACCTTGGAAAACGGCATAGCTGCCCGCGCCGCCCGGGACCTGGGCACAGGCTGGAAAGTCAACCCGTATATCGTGCTCAAACCGCGCGAGACTCGGGTGATCGCCGACATATCCGGCAGCGGGGAGATAAATCACATATGGATCACGCCTTCCGGGCGCTGGCGGGACGTGGTGATCCGCATGTACTGGGACGGGCAGGAGGCTCCCAGTGTGGAAGCGCCGGTAGGGGATTTCTTCTGCATGGGCTGGAACAAATACGCCCAGCTTTCTTCCCTGGCGGTGTGCGTGAATCCCGGCAGCGCGTTCAACTGCTACTGGCCCATGCCTTTCAGAAAAAAAGCGAGTATCACCTTGGAAAACCTGTCCGACGAGGAGAGGGTGTATTACTTCCAGATAGACTACTGCCTGAGGGAGGTCGCGCCGGAGGAAGCGTACTTCCACGCCCTGTTCCGCCGGGTGAACCCGCTGCCCTACAAGCAGGTCTACACCATACTGGATGGGGTAAGGGGCCGGGGAAGGTATGTGGGAACATATCTCGCCTGGGGCGTCAACAACAACGGCTGGTGGGGCGAAGGCGAGATAAAGTTCTATATGGACGGGGATGCGGAGTATCCCACCATCTGCGGCACGGGCACCGAAGATTATTTCTGCGGTTCCTACGACTTTGAGGACCCGGAGACCCACGTTGCCTACGTGCCGTTCTCAACGCCGTATTCCGGCCTGCACCAGGTGATAACCCCGGACAGGCTGTACAGCAGCCAGATGCGCTTTGGTATGTACCGCTGGCACATCACCGATCCCATCTGTTTTGAGCAGGACCTGAGAGTGACCATACAGGCGCTGGGCTGGCGCGGCGGCGGAAGGTACCTGCCCCTGCAGGACGACATCTCATCAGTGGCATACTGGTATCAGACACTGCCCACGCAGCCTTTTCCTGCCCTGCCGGACAGGGACCATCTGGAAGTGATATAGGAGGTCAACGCCATGAAGCTTGAGACCCGGGGACGCTATTTCTATCTGGACGGAAAGTCCTTTTTCTGGTTGGGGGACACCGCGTGGCTGCTGTTCAGCCGCCTGAGCCGCGAGGAAGCGTCCGTTTACCTAAAAAACCGCGCGGGCAAAGGTTTTAACGTGATACAGGCTACGCTGGTGCATCACGGCGGCTTTGCCACGCTGGACGGCAAAAAGGCGCTTATGGACGATGATTTCGCCCGCCCCGCCCGGGAAGGCTACTGGGAACACGTGCTGAGCATAGTACGGGAAGCGGCGAGCCTGAACATGTTCATGGCGCTGCTGCCCTCATGGGGCAGTTTCGCTAAGAACGGGCAGCTGAATAAGGACAACGCGGCGGTTTACGTGCGCTTCCTGGCGGAGACCTTCGGCGGTGAAGAGAACGTTATCTGGCTGCTGGGGGGAGACGTACGGGGAGATGCCGCAAAGGACGTGTTTGAATTGATGGGAAACGAGTTCAAGCGCCTGTGCCCCGAGCGCCCGGTGGGCTACCACCCCTTCGGCAGGTGCGATTCCTCCATGTGGTTTAAGGACAGTCCCTGGCTGGACTTCAATATGTTCCAGAGCGGCCACAGGGACTATACACAGCAATTCCTGGGCGCCTGGGACGACAACGACGTGTTCTACGGGGAAGACAACTATAACTACGTGCTCAACGACCTTAAAAACTGCCCAGACAAGCCAACCCTGGACGGGGAACCCGGGTACGAACTGATACCCCACGGACTGCACGACCCGACTCAGCCCCGCTGGCTGGCGCACGACGTGAGGCGCTACGCCTGGTGGAGCGTGTTGAGCGGCGCGGCGGGCCACACCTACGGGGACAACTCAATAATGCAGTTTTACAAGCCCGGGTTCAAGGGCTCCTACGGGCCTCTGAATACCTGGGGCGAGGCGCTCAACGACCCCGGCAGCGGGCAGATGAGGCACCTGAAGGAGCTTATGCTAGAGTACGGTTTCGATTCCGGCGAGGAGGCTTCGCGGTACGTAGCCGCCAACGGGGAAAGGCATTTCCATAAGGCCGCGCTGCTGACCTCAAAAGGTTTTATCGCGTATTCGCCGGAAGGGGAAAGCATCCGCGTGAACGTCGCCGCGCTGCCTTTTAAAGCGCCTGTCTGTACCCTGCTGGACCCCGTGAGCGGGGCAAAAGGCTATGTGGGCAGGCTGGAAAAAACAGCTGACACCCTCATACCGTTCCCGGACCGCCGGGACGGCACGCAGGACTGGGCAGTAATGATCGGAGAAGCCGACGCCTGATCCAAACACAAAGCCGGGAGCTGTGACAAGCTCCCGGCTTTGTGTTTGTAGAAAGAGGATCAGACGCAGAATTTCAGGCAGAACTGCTGTTTGGGGGCGGAGGACTGGGCGGTGAACAGCAGGCGGTACAGGCTTTCCCTCTCCCAGGCGGTCTTGAGCCTGGCGTCAGCAAGCGGTACTTCCTCGCACAACACAGCGAACACCGAGGGGTCGAACACGATCCTGAGCAGCCCGTTTTTGCCCATCAGCTGCGCCTGGCCGGGCGCGATGCGGGGCTCGTAGGCGCACAGCACCGGCAGGGAAACGGTCTCGCTCTCAGTCAGATCCACTTCGTCGGTCAGTATGATCTCGCCCGCTTCCCGGTCAAAGTCAAACCTGCGCAGGTAGCTGTTTATGGGCGCGAAATCGCCGTAAGCCTTGGAGATGTCCAGGTAGAAACAGGCTCTGACCCCGTCGTCGGTAAAGGTCGCGCCTTCCGCGCTGCAGGAGGCACCGGGCAGCTGGTCCCTTTCGCCTATGACCGCCGTGTTGTGGTAGCGGCTTTGCATGGTCCAGATCTCGTAGCGGCTGGCGGAGAAGGTCTCCCTGCGATAGGTCCCTACGCCCGCGTCCACTATGAAGGGCTCCCCGTTTACGTATATGATATAGTTGCCCACGTCGTTGTGGTTATGGCTCTCGGCGTTGTGGCCGCCTTTCGCCGCCAGGAACAGCCCGCTGCCGTCGGCGCTCTGCCGAGCTACGGCGACCTGCGTGCCTGAGAAATAGTGACTCAGCGGCTTTTCCTCGCCCCTGGACGTGAGGCCGGAGCGCATGAAGCTGACGCAGTCGATGAGACTGCGGTACACGCTGTCGTAGCCGGAGCCGTAGGGCAGCGCGGCGTAGGAATTGGCCAGCAGGTATTCCGCGTGCGCTTTCAGCTTGTCCAGGCCCATTTTCTGGGCGGCGCGGCGCATCAGCATGGCGTCCGGGCGCACACGGCAGTTGCAATCCGCGAAATTGACGTAGTAATCCCGGTCGATATGGGCGTACATTATGTAGGAGGCCATGTTGGCGATAAGGGGATTGTCCCACATGGAAGCGCGGCCTTGGGTGGCCGCGTCCAGTATCTCCAGAAAGTCCAGCACGGACGCGCCTGCCTTGTCAAAATACCCGGCGCCCTCGTCGCATCCGCCGTCCAGTGAATAGGTAGCAAAAAACGCGTCCAGCCCCTTGGCGAACAGGCGCACGAGCGCTTCCCGCTTGCTCCCGTCTTCCACGTTGAGCAGGGTGACCGCCAGCAGGTTGGAATAGATCCAGCTGGTCCAGTTATTGAGGCTGCGGCCCTCGTTGAAGCCCGTCCAGCCCATCTCCGGATGGGCGACGTACACATCCAGTATCCGAACAGTGATCTCGTCCTCTATGCGGGACACGATCTCATCTTTGAGGCGGCTGCCCAGCAGGTATACGGTCCAGCTCAGCATGCTGGCGGTCTCCGCCGCGAACAGGTCTATGTGGCTCTTGGCCAGGCGCGAGCTCGCCAGAGGCTTGCTCTTGCCGTCACCCAGCGAATTCTGGTACAGGTGGGCGGGCACTACCCAGGTGGTCTCCTCGCAGATCGCCCACACCAGGTCTTCGATGTCGGGTATATACCTGCCCTTGTTTTCCAGGCATTCGCACATCAGCAGGGAGAACAGCGTCTTGCGTCGGTCGAAGTAAGGCCTTTCGAATGTCACCCTGTCGCCGCTTTTATCGAATTCCGCGTACATGCGGGCGGTAAGCGGAGCGATAGGCCTGCCTTCCAGCGCGACTGCCTGGCCGGAATAGTACGCCTTGACTTCCGGGTCCAGATTGTCCCACACGTCCCTTTCGTCTATGCGGGGCAGGGGATGGAAAGCCTCTTTTGAAAGCAGGCAGCCTTTTTCCAGCGCCAGATCTATCTCTTCAAGCAGCATATTATACACCCTTCCTGTAAAGCAGGTCAAAGTCCCTGGGCAAACTCAGCGGTACCCAGAACGCGCCGTAGCTCTGGCTGCAGCCGACAAGTACGCCGCTGTCGTTCAATACGGAATATTCTATAAGGCTCTGGGGCAGCACCTCGCGCACGTGCTCCGAGACCCGGCTGTCGGCGCTCTCGCTGTAGCAGTCCATAGCCAGAAGCTGCTTTTCGCCTTCCCGCTCACGGCAGGCTACCAGCGCAACTATGTGGCCGGCGCGCAGGTTGCACAGCGCCGCGCCGCCTCCCAGAATGCAGTCCCACAGCATATCGCGGTCGTTAAGGTGCCCGTCAAGATGATACTCGAAGTTGTATTTGTCGCACAGCCCCTGCTCCTGCATGGCTTTGAGCAGCGCGGGGCGGTCGGTGCCGTCCTCGACCCTGGCGCCGTTCTTCATAGCGAAATCGGCAAGCGCCTCGGGCCGGACCCTTTCGCCGCTGAAGAATTCTATCACTTCGCAGGTGGAAAAAATACCGCAGCCGCTGGTCTTGAGGTTGCCGTCGCTTTCCGCCGCGGGGCAGGGATAGGGGTGCTCGGTCCACAGCAGGGAGCGCTGGTTGTACAGCTTGAGTTCCCGCCCGTTGAAGGGGATGATCACGCTTTTCCCGGTGACGTCCGCCCTCAGCTCCGCCACCATGTCCAGGCGCTTCTGGTGGCGCCCGCCGTCAAAGGGAGTGGACAGGAAGGTGTCGATCAGGAGCCTGGCAAGGCCGATGCCCACCACGTCCGCGCCTATGGAGATCACGTTGGCGTTGTTGTGGCGGCGGGTCATGCGGGCAGTGTACACGTCCGAGCAGTTGACCGCGCGTATGCCGTCTATCTGGTTTGCCGCCAAGGAAATGCCAAAACCGGTGCCGCACACCAGGATCGCCTTCTCGGCTTCGCCCGATGTCACCGCGACGCAGGCTTTCTCGGCATAGACGGGGTAGTCCACGCTGTCTTCCGTGTAGGTGCCCACGTCGAACAGCTCGTGACCCTGCTGCGCCAGGTACTCCATAAGCTGCCTTTTGAGCTCGAGCCCCCTGTGGTCGGAAGCCAATACCAGCTTCATATGCCTGCCCTCCCATCATTTCTTATGTATATTATATGCCCGCGGGCGGCGCTTTTCAAGTGAAGTCTGGTTAAACTCTGAAAATGCAGGAAAAACTGCAAAAATAAGAATTAACGCAAGGTATTTGCCGACCGCAGAAGCGGCTGAGTGGGGCCGATTACGGTTAATTTTCGGTTATATGAGTTAATATTATGAGAATATCACTTGACAGGCTTGACTGTGCTTGATAAAATGAAAAACTGCGCTAAAGTGGAGATGAATCCGCAAACGAGCGGCCCGATCGAAAAATGAATTGAGAAAATTTTCAAAAAATTCATTTTCGGGCCAGAATTAACCCAAATATTACTCTTCACCAATCCAGAATAGCAAATATGCCGTAAGGAGTGATTTTAGCATGGTGCATCCCGTCAAACAGGGCAAGCGCACAAGGATGAGCTTCGCGAGAGTCGAGGAAGCCCTGGCTGTACCGGATCTGATCGAGGTACAGAAAAACTCATACCGCCACTTTCTTGAGGTGGGCCTCAAGGAAGCGCTGGACGACGTATCGCCCATAACGGACTATTCCGAGACCATCAAGCTGGAG
>JAEEGL015340819.1_pt1 | contig 32933 bp, 24 predicted proteins | sample 9134231 | NCBI WGS metagenome assembly JAEEGL01 (sample SAMN16246548, study PRJNA631951) | gut metagenome | biome: gut microbiome; feature: rumen; material: fiber-attached | host: Bos | place: Iran: Karaj | collected 2018-10
ACTATTTTCCGTTAAGCACGGAAATATAGACGGAATCATCCTGCATCTTTACGTCAATTTTTTCGTCAGACTTAATCAGTCCCTTGACCACCATTCCCAGTCTTAAAAGCTCCTGGAGATCCAGCCCGTCGGCCCTTAACTCCTGACCTTCGTGATCCCTTAAGGCAGCCAGCTTGAAATTACAGTTGGAGCAGTTCACGTCCAGAAGTTTGTTGTTTGAAATAACGCCCACGTCATACAGAACCTTAAGGAAACGGTATACTGTTGACATTCCCAGTTCAGGATTTCTTGACTGGGCCTCATAATAGAGTTCCTTGGTACAGTTAAAAGTTCCGGAAAAAAGCAGATCAAGCAGCTCAAGACGCTGCTTTGACATTCTTACCTTTGCCTTTTTAAGCTTGTCAAGACACTCGGCCTTGGCGTCGTGCAGGGTAAAGCACTCATTAATGTTCTTGTTTACGTCAGTCATCAGGATATTCCGAATCCGCTATATTGGTATAAGATTGTTCAGATCATGAAGCGCTTATCAGTCTGTACTCAAGCTGTCCGTGAACCGATATCGCATTACTGCCCAGAACGGCATCGAGCTCATTCTGTTCCAGCCAGGTATATATAATCAGATCATGGGTCATTATGTTCAGGTTAACCGACTGAAAATCCTTAATCCGCCTGAGCATTCCGGAAAGACTTAATGCGCACATCGGACAGTCTATTCCCAGAACCCTGTAATGATATCTCATAATTAAATACCATCCTTTCTGTTAGCAACGGCTTACACCTATGATAAATTCATTCATGGTAAAAATCAACTAAAAAGGCGGAGCCCTTCAGTTTCCGGGATCCGCCTTTAATCACCTTAAGTCTAATAATATAATCTTACTTTCTGCGTCTTCTCACGAAGATACCGGCACCGGCCATAAGAATGAGATCAAACAGTCCGATGGCACCGCCGCCCTTCTTGCCTGAAGAACTGCCGGTATTTTCTGAAGGAGTTGAACCAACCTCTTCTTCACTTGAACCTTTATTGTTCTCTTCTTCGGTAACGCTTACCGGAATATAGCCGCTGAAGTCACTTTCGGCAAGGTTCTTACCCTTGATTCTAACTTCATAGCTGCCTGCCTGAATGAACTTGAGATCAACGGTTGCATCGTTGGAAACCTGATTGTAGTCCACACCGTCGGTTGCGTCGCAGTCAACGACATAGCCGCTGAAAATCTGACATACGCGTTCGCCGGAGGTCTTTACGTTCTGGTCAGGAAGTCTTACAACCTGGACGGTAGCCTCATGAGAAATGTTTGAAATCACAAAGCTCATGATCTTACGGCTTTCAATTGAAACCGGGGTTCTGTCATCGGAATCTGACTGCACGAAACGGATTTCGTTATTTTTGGTCTGATTCTGACTTCCGTTTTCAACCTTTACCGGAGTACTTACATACGGATTGTTCACGGTTACCTGCTTTACAGCCTGATGCTGCACGTTCTTTTTGTCGGTAACGACAACCTTAACCTCGTGGGTACCGGCTACGGTAAACTGATGGCTCAGTGAGCTCTGAGAACCGTTAACCTTTTCACCGTCAATATACCATGAGTATGATGAGGCTTCGGCATTCACCAGAGAGGTGGTAAACACGGCAGTTTCATTGATGTTTACATTCGTGCTTCCTGAAATGGTGAATTCAACAACAGGTTCCTCGGCAGCAACAATGGTAACGGTTACCGCCTGTGAACCTGAAAGGCCTTCTTCATCGTAAACGGTAAGGGTCACAACGTATGTACCTGCGGTTTCAAACTTATGGGTGAAGCTGCTGTTGGTACCGTACTTCGTGCCGTTAACCGCCCATTCATAGCTCTTCACGGCCTTGTCATCAGTTGAGTTTGAGCCGTCGAAGGTCATTTCGGTGCCTTCAACAACCTCAGTCTGCTTTGTACTGATTCTGGCGATAGGAGCCGCATTGTCATCAACAACGGTAATGGTTACGGCACCTGTTGATTCAGCCTTGCCGTCACTTACCTTAACGGTAAACGTGGTGGTTTCGTAAAGGGTTTCGGTAATTACGGCACCGGTCTTGCCGTTTGACCACAGGAACGTTAACTGATCGTTATCCTCATCTGCTGAACCTGAAGCATCAAGAGTTACGGTGGTACCGCTCTTGACGGTTCTGTTCACGTTATCGGCAGATGTCACTACGGACACCTCCGGAGCATGATTCACCACATCCTTCACGGTTATGGTCACGCTGGCCTTTTCCGAAGTGTTGCCGTTCTTATCAGTTACGGTAAGAGTATAAACGGTGGTTGCCTCAGGCTGAACGGTAATTGAAGAAGAGGTTTCCCCTGTGCTCCAGAGATAGCTCAGTTCATTACCGGTTGAGGAGGTTCCCTTGAGAACAAGACTTTCACCCCTGTTTATCTCAGTTTTGTCAACCGTGATTTTAGCCACCGGCATGATGATCTGAGGAACGTCAACAGTGAAGTTCTTTGTTACGGTATGAACATCTGATGCTGATCCGTTTCTGCTGATCTTAAGCACAACGGTATAGGTGCCGGACTGCTGGTAGGTATGTGAAACGCTGAAGGTTTCTGAAGAAGATGAACCGTCTCCGAAATCCCAGCTGTATACAAGACCGCAGGCAGGACCTGAACCGAAGGTCTCCAGACACTGTTCTGACACTTTGACTCCGGTTGAGGTTACCGGAGATGAGCAGTTCTTCCTTTCACCGAAATAGGTATTATCGGTAAGATTAACCGTACCACCCTGAACTGTTGCCAGGAAATCAGTCTGCAGATACCAGAACGGATCCACGGCACATGCCAGCTGTTCAACGTTAACGGTTACGGACTTGGTGGCGGTTGCACCGTCATTATCGGTTACGGTTACGGTGTAAACAGTGGTTTCATCAGGAGTTACCGTAATCTTTGACGAAGTCTCGCCGGTGTTCCACTTGTAGGAAACAATGGAACCGTCGGAGTCGGTTGAACCTGAAGCATCCAGAGTCACGCTTTCACCCGGTCTGATGGTCAGTGATGAAGCTGTGATTACCGCAGTCGGAGCCTTGTTTGAGGTATCAAGCTCTGCAGGAGTTCCGGTTCCCATTTTGGTACCGTCAACCCATACGTCGCCTACTGAATTGAGTACGAAGTTTCCGTTGCTTGAACTCTTATACCAGTTGTTTCCGCAGTCGTTGAACAGGAATTCCAGTCCGGAGATTTCGGCACCGAAGCTTTCGGTATCGGTGTAACTCCACCAGCCGTTCTTCTGTGCTGTCATGGCAGCGCCTGGTGCGGCAGTCCAGCCCTTGTCACCGGTCTGAGGAGTACCGCGGTAGTGAACGCAGACACTGGTAAGTGATGATGCAGGCTTGAAGTAGAAGGTAACAGGGGTAACGATATCGGTAGGAGCCCCTTCAGTTATGCTGCCGTCCTTTCCGATGACGTAGGTTCCCTTGCTGAGACAGGTGCCGGAGTTACCGTTATAGTAAGAACCGCCGTTTTCCCTGACCCTGATATCGGCACAGGTGGCATCACGGGTATAGGTCACGGTGGTCTTGAAATAGGTGGTGTCCCCGACCTTCTTCATTTCCACGCCGTTCCAGTCTGAAGTACCCTTGTCCTTGTGTTCGAGGTACACGGAAGTAACGGATTCATCACCTGCTTTGGCGTAAACGGTTACGCTGTCAGTAAGCACGACGGAACCGTCGGTAAAGAACATGTGTGAACCTTCGATTTCACCGTTAACGTCTTCAATGTAGGCACCGTCTACCAGATTGTATCTGCCGGCACCGACGTAGGTGTGGTTGATTTCACTTCTGGTAACATTACCGCGGGTATCGGTAGCTTCCATGTAGTAGTCAACCAGCTGGTCCCTGAAATCGCTGATGTAGGCATAATAGGTGCTTGCAATCTTCTTGGCAGGTATTACCTTATAGTTGAGACTTACCTCATTATCCTGCCAGGCCACACCGTTCATGTCAGGAGTCAGATCCCTGACCTTGGTGTCATATACTTTCCATTCACCCACTGCATCACCGCTGATACCGAGTGCCTTTGGATCATATACGCGCGGAGCGATGTCGGTAGGACCCATGCTCTTGTTCTTGTGGGCACGGACGTAAACCTTGACATCCTTTATGCCGCTTACGTCGTAAGCATAGGTATATACGGCAAAGGTATTGTCGGCATACATAGGAGTCCAGCCTTCAGCCTTGCCGCTGTTTGCGGAACCCGGATTGGTAGGATAGCGCTGAACCCACCACATTGAAGGTCCGGTCTTGTCCTTTGCCGCATTCTTGGTAACATAAGGTTCGGTAAAGTACAGTGACTGGTTGAAGCCGAGAGAAGGCTTCACGTTATCATCGGTATTTTCATCATAGTAACCAAAACCTGAATCAATTGATGAAATCAGGAAGTACCAGCCGAGTTCGGCAGGATTTGCGCCGCCCCTGTAATCATTCTGCTCATCACCCTTTACAGGATATGACATCATGTAAGGATTAAGCTGGTTACCCTCGTAGGTAACCTGCTTTTCGGCATCTGTTGAAGGAGACCAGTAGTTAGGATGGTCATCAAGCCAGATCTGCTCTGCGGTGACGGCGTAGTTTTCCGCTGCCTGAAGCAGGGCAAAGTTTCTTTCCAGATAATGGTAACCGTATTCCATGGAAACGGCATGTCCCATAGGGGTTCCGGCAAAATTCACCGGCATTTCGAATTCGGTACCTAAAGCCTTGTTGAAATCACTGAGCTGTCCTTTCCATACACCCATCGGAATATGCCAGTGATACCAGTCAGGATCGGAAGAGGAGTCACGGGTATCAACCCATGATCCGTCCTGAATGTGCTGAATGTCTGATTCAGGGATCTGATAGGCATTGAGATATTCCTGCACACCCATACCGACGACTCCGTCGGCACTGTATTCGGAACCGGAAGCCAGCCAGGTGGAAATAGAACCCGCACGTCCTTCACCGTTATCACCGTCATGGGCAATTACGTAGTACATGGTTCTGCCGTTTGCGTCTGCAACGTAGTTTGAACGTTCGATTTCAGTGTGCGCGTTTGCCTCACCTTCCCAGCCTTCAAGCCATGAACCGTTCTGATCCACCGGAATGGCGGCTATCTTATCAGCCTTACCGGTTACCGGATCAACATACTGAACCCAGTGAGGAATGTCGCAGAACGGGAACTTATTCACAATCTGCTGCTGTTCATGAGCCATGCCGACCCTTACCCATTCACCTGCTTCGTATGTATTCTGCAGATCAGCCCTGTTCGGAGGGGATACCAGGGTATCATATGAAGGATCCTTATAGTTGTACGGGTAGTCCTTCAGGGTTCTTGAGAAATGGTTGTTACCCACAACAGACCATTCAATGCCGAGCTTGGTAAGGGTTGGGATAAGTCTTTCGGAGAAACCGAGCTCTGTCGGGAAGAAGCCCTTCGAAGATCTGAACTTGTCCGCACCGAGGAAGTAATCACGCTGCAGGGTTACGTTCTGATAAATAAGATCCTTGAGGAAATATCTTGGGCCGACAAGAGGTCCCATTGAATGGTGACCGGTAAAATGAATCGGTTCCAGGGCATTAAAGCCGTTGGTTGTTTTAAGAGAACCCACGGTTGACTTCCAGTCGGAAGACCAGCCTTCCCTGAAGAAGTCAAAAATATTAAGTTCCGCAAAGCTCTGCACGTTATTGATTACGGCAGCAGACATTGTTACCTGTGTCTGGCTTAACGGATGGGCCCCGCTGTTGGCACGGGCGGTCTGAGCAGGCCATGAAGTATAGGCGTTGCGCTTTGCATCCCTGTCATAATACTGCTGCAGATTGTCGTGAGGCATCGGAGTCCCCTTCTTAGGCAGAAAATAAGTGTAGTCTGCAGGAGTTTTTTCCTTAATTCTGTAAACCTGACCATCATAGGTATATCTTATCGGATCACCGACGGCAGCCTTTTCGTAATCTGCGGTATTGTAGTAAGGCCAGAAATTAGGCATGTGATTATGATATATATGGGTTGCAGCTATGGTACCGTCGGCCTGAGCATCGTCAGACACAACAAAACCCGGAATGGCAACTGCCAGACCAACAGCAAAGGAAAGGCTGTTGATTCTTAACATTCTGTTACTCATATGGATTCACTCTGGAAATGGAAAAAAGAAAGGTTAAAAAAAATCAGGACTTGTTCCTGATTTAATATTTTGTTAATTTTAACAAATTTTAAACATCATGAAAGCTTTTTCACGAGAATACATATAATTTTCTTATAAAAATGAAAGATTTTTATTATATCCGTGATACACGTCAATTATATCGGAACATCCCGTTGTTATATAAAACATAAAGATGTTTTATGTTTATTACCGGTAAAGAAACCGCTGAATTACGGGATTCTGACGGCATCAGACAAAAAAAATCCCGACGTTTTCATTACCAACCGTCAGGATTTTCAGAAAAAACGATCTGTGCCTACTCACTACTCATCGTTACCAGGCCTGTGCTTAAGCATTGATGCCAGGGTTCCGTATATGATTCTGAGTTCATGGGCACTCATGTCCGCCTTGGCATAGACACGCCTTATCTGCCCCATAACGCTGCCGTTATGATTCTTTTTAAGGAATCCGCAGTCGCAGAGATTCTTCTCAATGAAACTGTAGAACTGCTCCAGATCCGAATGCTTCGGCTTACGGAGTCCCTCATCAAAATCAGCTAAAGGTTCCTGAGTTGCGGAACGCAGACATGCCTGTCTCAGTTCATAGGAAAGCACCTGCACGCTCATTGCCAGATTCAGTGATGAATATTCGGGATTGGCATCTATGTTGATGTGAATGTCGCAGCGCTGCAGTTCTTCGTTCGTAAGCCCGGTTCTCTCCCTGCCGAACATGATGGCGCACTTCATGCCGTTCATCAGGTGCGGACGTATCTTCTCCACGGCCTCACGCGGCTGATAAAGCGGAAGTTCTATGCTGCGGTGTCTAGCAGACGTACCGGCAACAAACGTCACGTCGGCAAGAGCCTCATCAAGTGTGGAGAAAACCTCGGCACTTTTCAGGACGTCAGCCGCACCCTTTGACAGAGCCAGGGCCTCATCGGTAATAATGTTACCGTTTGATGACACAATTCTTAATTTCGATAATCCCATGGTCTTCATTGCTCTCGAGGCCGAACCTATATTGCCGTAATGGCTTGGGTCCACCAGAATTATCACCATGTTATTCAGACATTCATATTTTTCTGAACCGTAGTTGTCTGACATCTTTTTTCTCCGATTATCAGTCCTCAAAAAACTCTCTCCGCCGACCTGCCGGCCATGCTCCTTTCCCGAAAAAGAATCATGTACCCGACTTCCAGACGCCGTGGATAAAGCTAACACAAGGAGGCCGATAATACAAGAGTGTATTATCGGCCTCCCGGGCTTCATGACTTCATCCCGGCAGCTTGTACCAACCGGGAAGGCGGATTACTGCGGCGTTCCGGCCTCACTGTTTACCATCTTTTCATCAAAGCCGATGTCATCATACTCATTTTCGGTATCAAGCATGTGAATCTCCAGCAGCGCATTGCTGTGCTCGAGGAAATAGCTTACGTTGGTGGTTCTTGCCAGCTTGAAGTAATCCAGAGCCCTCGTGGTCTCCCCGTTCATGAGATGCATCTTACCCATGTAGAAATAGGCTTCGCAGAGTCTTTCATTTCTTTCAATGTAATTCTTGGTTCCGTCAAAAATATGATCCCACAAATCCTTTTCTGATCTGATATTCAGATAAACTTCCAGCACCCTGGTTCCGAAGGACAGATCCTTCACATTAATCATGCGGTACCTGCTCAGAAGATTCTTTCCGGCCTTTTCCGGATCTGAGGCATATTCCGCATAGAACAGCCACAGCTGGAAATAAGGATCCTGACGGTCACTCAGATAAACCTTATAAAAATCCTCTTCAGCCATCTTCTCCCTTTTACCGTAGTAAAGGGCAAGACCTCTGCTGAAATGGGCGGCATTATCCTTTGGACTCAGTTCCAGTGCCCCGTCTAAAGCATCGTAAGCCTCAAGGAACTTGCCGTGACTGTACAGGGCTCCGCCGTAGTCACGATAGCAGTCGGAATTCTGATTATCCTCGTTGACGCATCCCAGAAGACTGAGGACTGACAGAAAATCCAGTCCCATGCGGTTATAAAGCTCGGCACGGTGCCACATAACCACGCTTACCTGGGTATGATTGAGCTTGGTGTTTCCCAGAACCTGGGACAGTTTAACCATGTTAAGCTGTTCAGCCGGTGTAACGACGCGCGGCAATTCAATCTTAATGAAATCAGGATTGATATGTCCGTCAGCCGTTTCCGTCCCGGTTGATGCGCATGCCGAAAGCATGACTGTCAAGGATGCCGTTACGGCCGTGTGGATGATTTTCTTAAACATTACTATTTTCCATTGCATTAACTGACATTATGCTGATTCAGAGGATATAAAACGCTGTTTCGGGGCAGCGCTGAAGCATTATTTATTATGAGGCTGACGGTTCTTCCCCGTATCTGCAGGAACCGCCGGATACTAAAGATTATAATATTTAACGTCTTACCGACCATGCGTTATTCATGAAAAATGAGAACTGCCACCATCATTAAGTCACATATCGGCTCTTACGGATAAAAAAGCCGTTCCGGCATACTGTCGGAACGGCTTTACGAATCAATTGCGTTTTTCGGAAGATTTCAATCAGTAATCTGCTTCAGAAATTTCCTCAACATCCTTCTTAACTTCGGTAACAAGGAGATTTTCCCTTGAGATTCCGAGTAATAAAGGCCAGGTTGAAGCCACGTAAATTGATGATAATGTACCGAATACGATACCGATTAACAGAGCCAGAGAGAACCCGAAAATCATTTCACCGCCGAAAATAAGCAGTGACGCAACGGTAATTATGGTGGTGAGTGAGGTGATTATTGTTCTTGAGAAGGTCTCGGTAAGAGATCTGTTGAACAAATCCACCATGGCCATCTTATGTAGCTTTCTGGCATTTTCACGGATACGGTCGAACACAACGATCTTATCGTTTAATGAATAACCGATAACGGTCAGTACCGCTGCAAGAACGGTCAGGTCATACTCAATACCCCACACGGAGAAGATACCGAGTACCACGATAACGTCATACGCCAGGGAAATAATCGCACCGGTAGCCATTCTCCACTCGAAACGTGCGGCAATGTACACCAGCAGGATAACCAGTGACAGCAGAACGGCAATAACACCGCTTACAACCAGTTCCTGACCCACGGCAGGACCGACGTATTCTGAACGGGTAACCTGAGCTCTCTTGTCATGTTCAGATACAACGACCTTAACCTTTTCGGTGATATCCTTCTGATTTTCCTCACCCTTAGGCTGAATGCGGATTGATACGTCACGGGTTGTACCGAAATTCTGAACCACCGCATTGGAAATGCCGGACTTTGCCAGATCCCCGCGGATACGTTCCAGATTTGCCTCTTCTGGATACTGAACCTCAATTACCACACCGCCGGTGAAATCGAGACCCCAGTTGAGTCCCTTGGTGCAGAGACAGCCGATAAAGAACAGTACTGCGGCAATACAGAGAATTTCCACCAGTTTGGCTATCTTCATGAAAGGAATAACTGTTCCCGGTTTTATGATTTGAAACATTTCTGTCCTCCTTTAAATAGCCAGCTTCTTAACATCACGACCGCCCCAGATGAGATTTACAATGGCGCGGCAGCATGTAACTGCGGTAAACATTGAGCAAACCAGACCAATCATCAGAACAAGGGCGAAACCTTTAACCGCACCGGTACCGACGGCAAACAGAATCAGAGCTACCAGAATGGAGGTAATGTTGGAGTCCATAATGGTAACAAAGGCTCTTTCATAGCCGAGATTGATTGCCTGCTGCACGCCGCGGTTGTTTCTTATTTCTTCACGGATACGTTCGTAAATAAGTACGTTGGCATCCACGGCCATACCGATGGTAAGAACTATACCCGCAATGCCCGGAAGGGTCATGGTGGCGCCTGGGATCATGGACATTACGCCCACAAGCAGAACCATGTTAAAAATCAGGGCCAGGTTGGCAATGATACCGAAAGCTTTGTAGTACACGATCATGAAGAGACCGAGAACTATCAGACCGTACATCATCGCTCTCATACCGTTATCGATATTCTGCTTACCGAGGCTTGGTCCGATGTTTCTTTCCTCAACAATCTGGATAGGAGCAATCAGGGCACCTGCTCTGAGTAACAGCGCCAGATTGTGTGCTTCAGTAGGACTGTCAAGACCGGTAATACGGAACTTGTTGCCGAGACGGGCCTGAATGGTGGCAACGTTGATAATCTGTTCAACCTTTCTGAACTTTACGGCACCGTCGCCGCCGTTCTGATCGTCAACAACCTTATACTCGATAAAGTTTGTTGCCATAGGCTGACCGATATGATCCTTGGTAAAGTTGGACATGGTGTTGCCGCCCTTTGAATCGAGGCTGATGTTTACCTCAGGACGACCGTTTTCATCCATGCCGCTCTTAGCGTCGATAATATGGTCACCGGTAAGAATGACATGCTTGGTTACGACCACAGGTCTGCCGTTTCTGTCGGTAAGAACCTCATCGTTTGAGGATACCACACCGCTTGCGGCGCTCTGAAGGTCGGCTGCCTGATCAACAAGACGGAACTCAAGGGTAGCAGTGGCACCTAAGATTTCCTTGGCTCTTGCTGAGTCTTCAACACCCGGAAGTTCAACAATAATACGATCCGCACCCTGTCTCTGAACCAGAGGTTCCGCAACCCCGAGTTCATTAACACGGTTTCTTATGATGTTGATGTTCTGTTCAACGGCATAAGTCTTTACTTCCTTGATCTTTTCAGGCTTCATTACGGCCTTGATTTCAAATGAGGAAGAGGAATCACCTTCGGTAAAGGTTAAATCCTGATGCTTGCCTGATAACAGTCTGAGGGCCTTGTTACGGGTTTCCTCGTCACGGAAGGTAATCACGATGTCCTGACCGACGCTTCTGATACCTGACAGACGGATCTTCTCCTCACGGAGTTCGGTACGGAAATCCTGTATTGACTGAGCAACAATCTTCTTGATGGCTTCATCCATGTCAACTTCCATAAGGAAGTGCAGACCGCCTCTTAAGTCAAGACCGAGCTTTAACGGCTTGGCTCCGATGGCCTTTAACCATTCCGGTGTTGCTGCGGCAAGATTAAGGGCAACAATGTAATTGTCACCGAGTTCACCTACCAGCTTTTCCTTCATGCGAAGGCGCAAATCGTTATCCTTGAAACGAATAAGGGCCTGACCTTCGTTTCTTTCAACAACACAGTCAGGGCAGTCATTTGCGATAACACCTTCAATCTTCTGGTAATCTTCGCTTTCCAGGGTTATCCCCTTGGAACCGCTAATCTGGATAGCCTGATCTTCACCGTAAAGATTAGGCAATGCGTATACTGCGCCAACAATCAGAACTGCCAGTATCAGCAAATTTTTCCATAAAGGATATTTGTTTATCAAAACCTACTCCTTGCATTCTCCTGCAGGTATCTGATACCCGCACACACATAAAGCACGAAATTTTTTTATTTCTTCTGCTTGTTTGATTCGACCTTACGTTCATCATAAGTTCCCTTTGGTAAAGGACTTACAACGTACTGTCTGTTGATTTTTACTGATGTACCCGGAGCGATTTCAATTGTCAGCAGATCAAGGTCTTCATTAACCTTGGTGATTCTGCCGATTAAACCGCCACTGGTAAGAACTTCGTCACCCACCTCAAGCTTCTTTAAAGACTCGGCACGCTCCTTGTTCTTTTTATTGCCCGGTCTCAGGACAAACAAATAGAAGCAGGCAAAAGCTACGGCCATCATCACAAGAAATGTAATGTCAGGGCCGCCGGCAGGAACCGTATTGGCAGCAGTCTGAACGCCTTCATCAGCATATGCAGTTGCAAATAAATCCATTGTCATAAACCTCGAATTTTAAAAATAAAACACGATTTTGCATTATATATGAATTATGCTGTTTTAACAGAATTATTTATTGGAGGGCTTCAATTATGAATGAAAGATCATTGTATTTCACGGCTTTCCCATAATTATCGGAACTGAAAAATCACCGCAATTCCCCTGCCGTTTCCGTTCCGTACGGAAACGGGTAAAGGCAGCCCGAAGGCTGCCTTTACGTTATCTGAAGCCGTACGGCGGACATTACTTGTCGGCAGGATAAAGCCTGAAGAATTCTTCGGCGAATTCGTTCAGTGTTCCGGCAGCAATGTGTTCCCTTATCTGCTCCATCAGACGCTGATAGAATCTCAGATTGTGAATGGTATTGAGTCTTGCCCCCAGCATTTCACCGCACTTGTCCAAATGATGCAGGTATGCCCTTGAATAATGTCTGCAGGTATAACAGTCGCACTTCTCATCAAGAGGACGGGTATCCTGCTTGTACTTGGAATTACGCAGCTTTATAACGCCCTCAGAGGTAAAGAGATGCGCATTTCTGGCATTTCTTGTAGGCATTACACAGTCGAACATGTCCACACCGCGAAGCACGCCGGAAAGAATGTCCTGAGGCTTGCCCACACCCATGAGATATCTTGGCTTATCCACAGGCATTCTGTCGGTAATGAAATCCAGAACCCTGTGCATATCCTCTTTCTTCTCACCTACGGCAAGACCGCCGATGGCATAACCGTCAAAGCCGATGTTAACAAGTCCGTTGAGAGACTCTTCACGCAGGTCCTCATATACACTGCCCTGTATGATACCGAAGAGAGCGTTCCTGTTCTGCAGACGGTCAAATTCATCTCTTGAGCGCTTAGCCCATCTGAGACTGAGTCTCATTGACTTGGCAGCCTCGTCATGAGTTGCGGGATACGGAGTGCATTCATCAAGAATCATCACGATATCGGAACCGAGAGCGTCCTGAATCTGCATTGAAACCTCAGGGGACAGAAATACCTTGTCACCATTAATCGGATTCTGGAAATAGCACCCTTCCTCCTTAAGTTTGCGCAGTGCTCCGAGACTGAACACCTGGAAACCGCCGGAGTCGGTAAGGATAGGTTTGTTCCACTGCATAAAGCCGTGAAGATCGCCGTGAAGACGCATGATGTCACAGCCAGGTCTGAGCCACAGATGGAAGGTATTTCCCAGAATAATGTCGGCACCTATTGCCTCCACTTCCTCGGGACTCAGTCCCTTTACGGTACCGTATGTTCCTACCGGCATGAAAGCGGGAGTTCTGACAGTGCCTCTGGCAAATTTCATTTCACCGAGTCTGGCTTTACCGCATGTACTCTTTAACGTAAATTCCAAAATCACTTACCTCTTAATTCTTTTTCAATATCTTCAGCTGTTTCCGCATTGTCATTACGTGTAATGAACATGGCATCACCGTAACTGAAGAAACGGTAACCGTCATTAACCGCATGCCCGTACGCATTCATGGTATGCCTGTATCCGGCGAAGGCGCTCACAAGCATGATGAGGGTTGACTCAGGCAGATGGAAATTGGTAATCAGCGCATCAACAACCCTGAATCTGTACCCAGGATAAATAAAAATACTGGTATCCGCCGCGAAAGGCTCTATAAGACTGCCGTGCTTCTCGGCCTGCATTGCGGCACTTTCAAGGGAACGCACGGAAGTGGTGCCGACGGCAATAACGCGACCGCCTTCGGCCTTGGTTTTAAGGATTCTCTGAACCAGCTCTTCAGGAACCACAGCAAATTCGGAATGCATGTGATGCTTTGAAATGTCATCTTCCTTAACCGGCTGGAAGGTACCGGCACCTACATGAAGGGTAACAAATCCGGTATCAACGCCCATCTCACGGATTTTATCCAGCAGATCATTATCAAAATGAAGACCTGCGGTCGGTGCGGCCACGGCACCGGGAACCTTTGAATAAACCGTCTGATAACGTTCACGGTCTTCCTTTTCATCAGGACGATCTATATAAGGAGGAAGAGGAATGTGCCCTATTTCATCCATGATGCTGAAAATAGTCTTCTCTCCGGTAAACTCCAGAATGAAAAGCGCACCTTCCCTGCCGAGCATAACGGCTTCGTAGCCGTTGTCAAAAAGCAGTCTGGCTCCTTCCTTCGGAGACTTGGACGATCTCATGTGAACAAGAACACGATGTTCATCAAGAACCCTCTCCACAAGGATCTCTATGGCACCGCCGGTTTCCTTGTGTCCGTATAATCTTGCAGGAATTACCTTTGTGTTGTTGAATATAAGCAAATCACCCTTTTTCAGGAATCTGAGCACATCATAGAAATGATAGTCACCCAGTTCACCGGTGGAACCGTTCAGAGACAGCAGTCTGCTGTGGGTTCTTTTGTCGGCAGGAAATTTTGCAATAAGCTCTTCAGGAAGATTATAGAAGAAATCCGATCTTAACATCATAATAAACAACCGCCCAGCTTACACTAACGTAAAGCGTACATAAATAATGAAACACGGCCGCGTGAACATGACGGAGAAACACTCCGACGATTTTGTAACAGGCAGGTGAATCTACCGAAAAAGCCTGAAAACACCGTGTTTCCGGAATTAATTAAACATAAAAAAAATAACATCCGATAAACCTGTACTATTCTACTTACTTAATGAAACATGTCAATTTGATATTTTTATTAAAAAATATTGACTTATTTCACATTTTTAATATAATAGCCACGTTCATTAGTCCTATGGTTATTAATCATTGATAACGCCAGTCCTCAGTGCCTAAGTGCACGAGACTGGTTTCTTTTTTTTAGGGCTCCTATTTTCATCTGTATCCAACCTTTTTCAAAGCCGATATCTGACAGGCGCATTATCACTTCTTTTTTCGGATCATCACACGGTGTTTTTCCTGTTTCCGCCGGCTACGGTGGAGCCTGCAGGATATCCGATATACTTTTTGATCATTTAAGAGGAAGACAATCAGGCGTATAATAAGCGAATTGTTTTTTTCTTCAGGAGTCAGATCTTTTTTATGAACACCTTCAATATGGAAAAATGGCGTTCTCTTTTACATGCAACAGGCTTTGTTGCCCTTTTCGTCACGTCATTATTCTCTCTCACGGCATGTAACGCAGAAAGTAATATTAACAGAGTGGAATCAATAGAGGATCTCTGTCATGCCAGAGTCGGTGTTCAGATAGGAACGACCACTGAAATCGCCATCAATGAATATCTGACCCAGCACAAGTGTCCGGTGGCCGAACGCTACAACAATTCTCCGGATGCCATAGCGGCTCTTAATCAGGGAAAGCTTGACGCAGTTGTTCTTGACGAACTTCCGGCCAAAAAATTCGTCAGTGACAACGCTAATCTGCGTATTCTCAATACCCCGTTCAACACTGAATCATATGCCGCAATCCTGCCAAAGGGACAGGAGAATCTTCTGAATGAATTCAACAGTGCAATAGATGAAATCGTAAAGGAAGGCATCTACGACAAACTCTACGACACCTATGTTTCCAAAACCGGCAATTACCACTACACTCCGAAGACAACCGAAGGCCAGGAGCTGATTATCGCTACAAGCCCTGATTTTCCTCCTTATGAGTTCTATCAGAACAATGAAATAACCGGTATTGAAATGGAAATAGCCGCAATGATTGCGGACAGACTCCACATGAAGCTGAAAATTGAAAGCATGGAATTCGACAGCATCATCAATGCCGTAAGCACCGGAAAGGTACATGCAGGTTTTTCAGGCTTCTCAAAAACTGAAGAAAGAGCCAAGGTAATAAACTTTACCCATGACATATGCACCTCCAGAATACTTGTGGTAATACCGACTGAAGAAGCCTTAAACAGCATGGAAAATCAGTCGCTTACAAACAGACTGTATAACAATTTCATCAAGGAAGACAGATGGAAGCTGCTCGTAAACGGTCTCTGCATAACCATTGTCATATCCGTATTCGCAGCTCTGCTGGGTCTCTGCGGCGGAACCGTCATGGCCATAATACGCGTACTCCATGCGAAGACGGGCCGTTTCAGAATTCTTAATCTTCTTATAAAGCTTTACGTAAACATCATCAGAGGCACGCCTGTAATGGTACAGCTTCTGATAATATACTATGTGATATTCGCATCTGTGGATATCAACAAGATACTGGTGGCCATAATCGCCTTCGGCCTCAATTCAATGGCCTATACCACCGAAATCATACGATCAGGCATGCTCGCAATACCTGCAGGTCAGTTTGAGGCAGGTTACTCTCTGGGGCTCAGACCATTCACGGTAATGAAGCACATAATCATTCCTCAGGCATTTAAGAACGTGCTGCCTGCCCTTGCAAACGAAGGTATTTCACTGATAAAGGAAACCTCAATATGCGGCTATATAGGCCTCATGGATCTTACCAGAGGCGGCGTTATCATCAGAAACACCACATTTGAAGCCTTCCTTCCGCTTCTGGCAGTGGCTCTTATATACCTTCTCATTATCGGCACACTGTCAGCAGGAGTTGCCCACCTTGAAAGGAGAATGAAAAAGAATGAACGATAATAATGTTGTCATGCAGATTGAAGGTCTCTGCAAAACATACGGTTCTCACGAGGTTTTAAAAGACATCTCCCTGACCATAAACAAGGGAGACGTCATCGCCGTCATCGGTCCGTCAGGATGCGGCAAATCCACGTTCATACGCATGCTCAACCTGCTTGAACGCCCGACTTCCGGAAAAATCTACTTTGACGGCATGGAACTGACAAGCCTGCCTCAGAATACATTAATAGACATAACGCCAAAAATAGGCATGGTATTCCAGCAGTTTAACCTGTTCCAGAACCTCACGGTGAAACAGAACATCACCCTGTCACCGGTACTTCACAGAATATATACCCAGAAGGAAGCTGATGAATGGGCTCTGCAGATGCTTGAAAGAGTTGGTCTTGCGGAACATGCGGACAAGTATCCGTCACAGCTTTCAGGCGGACAGCAGCAGCGCGTTTCCATCATCCGTACAATTGCCATGAAGCCGTCGATCGTCCTGTTCGATGAACCGACAAGCGCCCTGGATCCGGAAATGGTAAATGAGGTTCTCAGCATGATGAAGGAGCTTGCTGACGAAGGCATGACCATGGTTGTGGTTACACATGAAATGAAGTTTGCACAGAAGGTTTCAAACAGGGTTCTGTTCTTTGACAACAGAAACATTCAGGAACAGGGAACACCTGACGAGATATTCAACCATCCTAAGGATCAGAGACTAAGGGAATTTCTGAATCAGATTCACGCAAAATAACTGAGGAATCTGCACTGAAACCTCCACAGACACAAACCGGAACAGCATATACTGTTCCGGTTTTTTATTGCCTTATTCAACTGCGTAAAAACGTTCATGGTAAAGTCACAGAGGCTGTCACGGCACACCGTACTGATATTATTCACTGAAGTGAACATAAAGCCGTAACGCATTCTCCATATAAGAAAAAAGCGACACCGGAGTGTCGCTTTAAAAAAATTACAAGCTAAAATTAAGTTCTGTTATATCTTGCAGTTCTCTTGAATGCCTTTTCCTGTGAGTCGAAAAGGTAACAAGCTTCAGCAGGGATACCAACTTCGAGAGAATCACCGGTATCAACTGGGATTTCAGAAGCTGCTTTAACGGTAAAGTCTTCACCGTCAACATCAAGGTAAACAAAGCTTTCAGCACCTAAATGTTCAGCAACCTGAACCATACCTGACAGGCGGCTCTTTGAATCAGGGTGTTCTACAGGAACGAGGTGTTCTGGACGAATACCTAATTCAACCTTATCACCAACACTTGCGCGACGGGCATCAACACATGCAGTGATAACGTCACCGGTATTTAACTTAACCTTACAGGTTTCTTCACCGATTTCGATGAGCTGGCCCTTGAGGAAGTTCATCTTAGGTGAACCGATGAAGCCTGCTACGAACTTGTTGGTTGGGTTGTGGTAAAGTTCAAGCGGAGTACCGAACTGTTCAAGGTTGGTTTCAGCAGATTCCTTTAACGGACTTAATACTACAATCTTATCAGCCAGGGTCATAGCTTCAACCTGGTCGTGAGTTACGTAGATGATTGTAGAATTTAATTCCTTATGTAACTTAGCAATTTCGATACGCATCTTAACACGGAGAGCAGCATCGAGGTTTGATAAAGGTTCGTCGAAGAGGAATACGTCAGGCTGCTGAACGATAGAACGACCGATAGCAACACGCTGACGCTGACCACCTGACAGAGCCTTTGGCTTACGATCCATTAAAGCTTCGAGACCGAGGATCTGAGCAGCGTTGTTAACACGCTTTTCAATGGTATCCTTGTCGAACTTCTTTAACTTAAGACCGAATTCCATGTTCTGACGAACATCCATGTGAGGATAAAGTGCGTATGACTGGAACACCATACCTACACCACGGTCTACAGGAGGAACATCGTTCATTACCTTTGAACCGATCTTTAATTCACCGTCGGTGATGTCTTCAAGACCGGCGATCATACGCAGAAGGGTAGACTTACCACATCCTGACGGACCAACGAACACGATGAATTCACCATCTTTAATATCGAGATTGATATTACGTAAGGTATCTTTCAATAAACTTGGATTATAGTTCTTACGAACGTTTGTTAAAGTAACTTCAGCCATTTATAGCTCCATAAAAATTCTTTTCTAACATGCGGTGCGCAAAACACCGCATTGTAAAATATCGATTAACCCTTTACACCACCGGCAGTCAAACCACCTACTAACCAACGCTGAGCTAACATAAATACGACGGTAATAGGAAGACCTGACATAACAGCCGCTGCTGCGAAGTCACCCCAAAGCTTGTTCTGAGAAGCAAGGTACTGCTGAGAACCTACGGCGAGGGTGTAATTATCTACGTCATTTAAGAGGATACTTGCTACTGGAACTTCAGTAATGGTACCGATAAATGCAAGGATGAATACTACTGCAAGAATTGGTACTGACAGAGGTAACAGTACGAGTCTGAATGCCTGCCATGGGGTAGCACCGTCAATGGCGGCAGCTTCTTCCAGTGAAGCATCAATGGTTTCAAAGTAACCCTTGATAGTCCAAATATGGAGGGCAATACCACCCATATATGAAAGAATCAGACCGGCTCTGGTATCAAGACCGATAAACGGCAGGTATTCACCGATGTTATCGAACAATGCATAGATAGCAACGAGTGCGAGCACTGAAGGGAACATCTGGAAAATCAGCATGCAGTTTAAGAGTGCATTCTTACCCTTAAAGTTCAGACGTGCAAACGCATACGCACTGGTGGTTGACAGCAGTACGATGAACGCAGAGGTGAAGAATGAAATGATGATTGAGTTCCAAAGCCATTTCAATACTGGGAATGGAGGAAGGTGTTCAACACCGGCTTCATCAACATATGATATGCCTAAAGCAAGTTTCCAGTGATCCAGAGTCAATGAATCCATTCTTGGTAAGAAGAGGTCATAGAAACTGTCTGATACGTTGGTTGCGAAGTTACCTTCACGGAATGAAATCATCACAACCATGTATAACGGAAACAGAACAGCAAGTAAAAACAGGCACATTACAATGTGTGTAGCCAAAATGCGATATTTAATCGACTTAGGTTGTACAATTGCCATGATTAGTCCTTAGCTCCCATCTTGGAAATCTTTAAGTTAACTATAGATAATGCACCAACTAAGATGAAGATAGTGGTTGCAATTGCGGAAGCCAGACCGTAGTCATTACCACCTGCGCCGCCTTCGAATGCGAGACGATAGGTATAAGACACGAGCAAGTCAGTAGAACCTGCAGTGGTTACAACACCGTCTTCTGGTAAGAAGTCAGGGCCACCGTTAGTTAACAGCATAATCAACACGAAGTTGTTGAAGTTAAATGCGAATGAAGCGATAAGTAATGGAGTTAATGGCTTCATTAACAATGGAAGAGTAATGTTCAAGAAGTTCTGAACAGGACCTGAACCGTCCATTGCAGATGCTTCATAGAGGTCATCAGGAATAGACTTTAACAGACCCATACAGAGAATCATCATGTACGGATAACCTAACCATGCATTAACGAGCAGAATCATTGCACGAGCATAACCTGCTTCATTGTACCATTCAGGTCTCCAACCGAGGAAGAAGTCCAGAATACGGTTAATTTCACCGAAGTTTTCATTAAACAAACCCTTAAATACAAGGATCGAAATGAATGACGGTACTGCATATGGGAGAATGAGGATTAAACGGTAAATACCTCTACCCTTTAAGAATTCCCACTGTACGAGACATGCGAGAACCATACCGATTGCTAAAGTAATGAATACGGTTAAAGCAGCGAAACATACAGTCCAGATGAAAATCTTAACGAACGGAGTAGAAATACTTGGGTCGTTGAAAATTCTCTTGAAGTGCTCGAAACCGATGTATACACGGAAACCTGGAGCCATTCTTTCACCGACTGGTTCACCGGTCTGGGTGTCAATGGTCTTGTAGTAACCGTCCTTCATATCAGGGATGATTAAGGAATCATCTGATACGTCCTTGAGCATGTGGGAATTCTGTAAAGTTTCCTGGTTACCGAGAACTACCTGATCCTGACGAACGAATCTGTTCTTAACGGCACTGAAAGTGTTAAGACCGGTATAGGTAAGTTCCTGAGCGTCGATCTTGATCTTGATTGACTTCAGGTAGTCTCTGAATGCAGCCTTACACTTGATACCACAGTCTTCCATGTCCTGGGTATAGCTGTTATCAACCTTGGTAACATGGATTACGGTCTTTGAAGCGGTAGTCTTGTTGCTTGGCTTCTCCATCTGGTCCTTATCGAAGAACACGGTTTCAGGAGATGCGTAAGTACGAACTTCAGAAGGATTACCGTCAGCTAACATAGTAGGCTGATTCTGAAGTACGATGATGTACTTGTTACCTTCCTTTGCGTAAAGCTTAAACTGGTAGTCACCGCCTTCAATTCTGTAAGTCTGAGAAAGGAAATAATTCTCAGCTCTTTCAAGAGTGAAGAGGTTCTTTGCAGAGTAGTTGGTAAATGCGATGTACACGGTGTATACGAGAGGGAATATAATGAATACCACCATACCCGCGATACTTGGGAAAATATATCTGTGAGGATACATTCCCTTCAGCCATGTCACAAGCAGACCACCTGCAATGACTATTGTAAACAAGATTGCGAAAGCGTACTGACCATGAGTAAACATAGAGCTTATCATGAATACACCAAAGAGTAATACTATTAAAGATATTAAAACTTTGAGTATCATTAAGCCAGGCGCTCCACCTCCAGAGGTTTTACCTCTTTTTTCCAACGCGAAAGAATCCATGCTAATACCCTAATAACTTATTCTAAATTTAGCTTGTAAAACTGTAATAAAAATATTTTTACTACAAATAAAAACTTTAATATTTTCATATTAAAGCTTTTAATTCTAGCCTTTCATAAAAGAAGCTCATGTCTGAGCTTCTTTTTTATGAAAGATTATCTTACTTTTCGATACGATCTTCAGCAGTCTTAAGTGCTTCGTCTAAGGTCTGACGACCGGTGGTAGCGTTCTTAAGAGCAGTCTGTAAAGAACTCCAGAAACGGTTCATTTCTGGTACGCTTGGCATTGGGTCACCAATCTTAGCGTTATTCATGGTTACCTTGATTCTTGGGTCCTTTTCGAGCTTAGCTTCGAAAGACTTGAGAGCAGCGGCACCTAAAGGCTTATCCTGGTTCATCTTATCAAGACCTTCATCGGTGAGGAGGTAGTTGAGTAAGAATTCCTTAGCGAGGTCCTTGTTAGGAGAAGCCTGGTTGATGGTCATACCCTGAACACCTACGAATGGCTTACCTGGGTTACCCTTAAGGGTTGGGATTGGGTTAACGCTGTAGTTAACCTTGCTGTACTGACCCCATGACCATGGTCCGTTGATGATACATGCAACCTTACCGTTAACGAAGCTTGATTCCATGATACCGTAGTCAGCACCCTTCTGCATGTGGTCGCCCTTGATTAAGTCAACAAGGAACTGAACACCGGCCTTAGCGCCTTCGTTGTTAACACCTGAGTCCTTAACATCGTAGCTGCCGTCAGCGTTTCTCTTGAATGCATAACCGCCGTTAGCAGAAAGTAATGGGTAACTGAAGAATGCGTTGTTGTAGTCCCACATAATTGCACGCTTGCCTTCCTTCTTCAGCTTGTCGTCAAGGGTAACGAATTCTTCGAAGGTCTTTGGAGCTTCTGGAACGATATCCTTGTTACAAATTAAGGCAATTGCTTCGATAGATACTGGGTAACCGTAGATCTTACCGTCTACAGTCATAGCCTTCCAAGCAACGTCCTGGAACTTGTTTAATTCTTCCTTGGTTGGTTCGATTGGGGTTAAAAGACCTGACTTAACCCATTCACCGTAACGGTCGTGTGCCCACATGAAAATATCTGGACCATTACCTGAAGCAGCGTTCTGCTGGAACTTAACTTCTACCTGATCTGGGTGAGCAACGGTTACCTTAACGCCGGTAGCTTCTTCGAACTTCTTACCAACCTTAGCAATACCGTCATATGACTTATCGCCGTTAACCCAAATGGTTAACTGACCTTCTTCAATACCTGATGCAGAAGCAACCTGTGCAAAACCAAATGCAGCTAAGCCTACAACAGTAGCTAAAATAGTTTTTTTCATTAGTCTATTTCCTTACTTATTACTTAAAAATATCGGCCTCAAACCGATTTAAACAATATGTATGATAGAACATATGCATGCAATTAAATATCAAAAAGTTGCATTTTTTTAACATGTATCTCATTATGAACGAAATACAGGGCAAATATTCGCATTTTCAGCCTCGCCAATCATGGCGTGCAAGTACACGAAAAGACCGCACCCGCCTCAATTCGGGTGCGGACTTCAACTCATTGCATATTACTTCTTCAGCACACGTTCTTCAGCTATCTTTAATGCCTTCTTTGCAGACTGGCGCCCGGTTGTAGCGTTTTTCAGGGCTGTCTGCAGCGAACTCCAGAATCTGTTCATTTCCGGAATGTTAGGCATGATATCACCATGCTCGGCGTTGTACATAGTCACGGCAATTCTCGGATCCTTCTCAAGCTTTGCCTGATATGACTTAAGCGCAACCGCACCCAGCGGACGGTCGTTATCCACCTGTTCCAGACCTTCATCCGTCAGCAGATAATCAACAAGGAACTTTCTGGCCATTTCCTTGTTAGGCGAAGCGCTGTTGATGGTCATACCCAGTACACCGACAAAAGGCTTTCCAGGCTTACCGTCTAATGTAGGGAACGGATTAACCGAGTAATTCAGCTTACTGTATCTTTCCCATCCCCATGCACCGTTTATTACGCAGCCCACATCACCGTCAATAAACTTCTTTTCCATCTTAGGGAATTCCTGCCACTTCTGCAGATGATCTTCCCTAATTAATTTAACTATGTACTCCAGTCCCTTAACCGCACCGGGATCATTTATACCGGTGGCGGTTACGTCGTACTCACCCTTTTCATTCTTTTTGAATGAGTACCCGCCGTTTGCGGACAGTATCGGATAGGTAAAGTACCCGTCATTATAATCCCATACAAGAGCATGCTTTCCGCTCTTCTGAAGCTCATTGTCCAGCTCGAAGAATTCTTCAAACGTTTTCGGAGCCTCAGGCACAAGATCCTTATTACAGATAAGCGCAATTGCCTCTATGGATACAGGGAAACCGTAATACTTATCCTTAACCCTCATTGCATCCCAGGCCACAGGCTGGAACTTTTCCAGTTCCTCGGGAGTAGGTTCAATCGGAGTCAGCAGTCCGAATTCAACCCATTCACCGAAACGGTCATGAGCCCACATAAACAAATCAGGCCCGTTTCCTGAAGCCGCATGCTGTAAAAACTTCACGACAGGCTGTTCCGGATGCTCCACGGTAACCTTTATGCCGGTGTCCTTTTCAAACTTTTCACCGACCTTTTCAATTCCTTTGTACGACTTATCGCCGTTAACCCACACAGTAAGGTGCGCACCTTCAATACCTGAGGCAAAAGCAGCACTGCTTCCTCCCAGGGCAACAGCCGCAACCATAACGGATAATAATGCTTTTTTCATATTCACTGTCCTACTGGCTTTAAACCATTCATATTCTTATAGAATTATCCATTTGGCTTTTTTATTCTTTTATTATGATTTACGGTTTTCAAGTCAAATGAATAACGCTAGAGCGCTTACTATCATGGTAAACCACAAAACGAGCCAAAAAATAAACAATTAAGTCAAATTTTGAGCGTAATCTCTTTTTAGATGCTTCATCATTTCAAATTTGACTACCAGTCGTCATAACTGTTAAAAACATTTATCAGTCCGCTTACAGGCGTAATACTCTATCAGTGAAATTGTTTTCATACAATTAAAATAATTTTATTTGATTTTAATTGATTGTTTTTTCATCAAATCACTTCATACATAAATATTATTTATTTCCGATAACTGAAACCATTGCTCATAATTAGTAAAATAATTGATTTTTGTTCACTTATAACAACGGATATTTATTACACTGAAATACTTGTTATATACAATAACAGTAATATTAAGACGTTGGATTACATCAGCAAAAAATCGCCATTTATCAGCGACATAAGAAAAAGTACCACGCAATTCTTCTCAGTAAAAATTCATTTACTGCCAAATTACGACAATTTTTCAAGAATTTTGAATATATATCTCTCCTGTATTTCTATTTTATTTATATATTTGGAACGATTGCCGGACATGGCTGTACTTTTTCCGGATCAAACCTCCCCCACCCCGGCTCATATCCTCATTTGTGAACTATTAAATAGCTAACAAAGCAGGTTATGTAGTAAAATAAAGGACAGACAATCCTGACTGGCCGAAACGGTAAGGTTTGCATAACCGGAACAACGTTACGATCCCGAATCGGCAGTCGCACTTATGGACATACCGTCACGGATAAATAGCGTCAGAGAATATTGGTATATCAGGTATGAACAACATTAATTACAGCAGCTTCTTCACTTATAAGGATGAAGTTTCCAGATCCATCAGTTGGGGGCACTGGTTTGTTCTTCTCAATATCTTTCTTGCCCTGCTTATCGGCTGTACCTATCTTTACAATGCCCCAAGTCCATCAACACAGTTAGGTACCGCTTATCTTTTTATAAGCTGGCTGGGACACTTCAGCTTCCTTGTTTTCGTAATCTACATCCTGATATTCTTCCCGCTGACCTTTCTCTGCCGTTCCACAAGAACCTACAAGATAGTGTCCATTGTGCTGGCCACCATATTCATGGTAATTCTTCTGATTGACGTTAAGCTTTATCAGGCCATCAAAATTCATCTCAGTGTTCCGATGCTGGGAATATTTTTCACCCAGGAAGGCTTTTCCACCGGACTTAACTACAATTTCCTTTATATCGCCACTCCGATAATCGCGTTTATTGAATATCTGTTCTCCAAGTTTGCATGGCGAAACCACTACCTTCACAAATATCAGAGGATCACGGTATTCTTCACGACGGTGTTTATTCTGTCCTTCCTGGCCACCCACATCATGCACATCTGGGCAAACGCCTACCGCTATGTTCCGATAACACAGCAGAAGTCCATATTCCCGGCATATTATCCGATGACCGCAAACACATTCCTGAAGGAACACGGTCTTCTTGCATATTCCGGTGACAACGAAGGCACTCAGATCGAACGCCCGGCGTCAAAAACCTCACGGAAGCTTAAATATCCGCTTAATGCCATGAAGGTAATCCCTTCTGAAAATCCGTATAACGTCATCCTCATAACGATTGACGGGCTTGATTACGGACATATGACGGAAGACTACACTCCAAACCTTGATGTTTTTGCCAAAACTCACGATTCGTACATTAAAAACTACCTTGGCGATAACAGTGACGCCACCTCAAACTTTGAAATGATGTACGGCATCCCTGCAGAGTACATGAAAACTGCCATGAACGAAAAGACTCCTCCGGTCATAATTTCCGAAATGCTCATGCAGGACTACAAGATATCCGGTTTCATCACCACCGCAGATAACAAGGCCGACAAGCAGCTTGCCTCACTTACCGGTCTGAGAACAAAGAACATCAAATCATTCGGCAGTGACGCTGAAACAGTCAGGAATGCCGCCAACTGGATCTACAGTGACGAATGGAACTACCGTCCGCAGTTTACCGTCATAAAACTGACCGATCCGGCAACACTTAACCAGAACCAGGATGCGCAGCTCAGCTACGTTCCGCAGATAAACGGAATCATAAAACCGGGATCACTCAACAGTGAAAAGGACGGAACGGCACTTAAAAACAGATACCTTAACTGTCTTAAGAACACTGACAAGATGCTCGGAAACATCCTGCAGGCCGTTTCCGAATCCGGAAAGTCCAGAAAAACCGTCATTATCATAACCTCCGGACAGGGTTTCAACCTGAACAGATATTATGCAAAACACGGTAACAGATACAGTCGCGACGCACATCACGTACCGCTTGTAATCAGCTGGCCGGATGCCGTCATCCCTGCGAAGATATCAGCGATAACGTCATCACAGGACATAGCACCGACTATTGCTCATGAAATCCTCGGAATTCAGAATTCGGAAGCCGACTATTCAACCGGAGCAAATCTCAGGGAAATACAGAACAGGCCATGGTTAATCAGCGGAAACCATGATGAGCTGTACATCATCGGTCACAATCAGACCACGGTATTCGATAAGCATGAACATGCCGTAACCTACTCTGATGACGATTCGGAAGCAAAGCCTCTTAACATGACCACCCTGATTAATGCCAGAAAGATGCTGAACAAATTTTCAAACTGATACACTTGAATATGCCCTCATCGGCACCATGTATAAAGGTGTAGAAGAAGAGTAAGGATAACAGCACCATGATTATAGATGTTAATCAAAGCAACATACAGGAAGAACTCGTAACAAAATCTGCAGAAAAAACCATTCTGTTCTACGTATACGATCCAGGTAATCCTCAGACCCAGGCAGTTACGTCAGCACTTGAAAACACCGTCGGCCAGAATAACGAATTTCTGACTCTGGCAAAAGGTAACGCTGCGGATCCGGTCATCCAGTCAATCTGCATGCAGTTACAGATTTCATCACTGCCTTCAATATGCGTATTCAAGAACGGCCGTCCTGTCGACATCATCGGCAGTTCAGCCCTCAGCACGCCGGACAGCGCTTCTGCGGTCGTAGCAGGTCTCATGCCGGCAAAGGAACAGATTCTTCTTCATGAAGCCACTGCTCTTCTCGCTGAAGAGAATGTCAACGGAGCATTTGCCAAGATAAGCGAAGCCTTCGGCCTCGCACCTAATGACATCAACATCAGATTTGCATACGTTGAAATTGCCATCAGAGCCAAAAAGCTGACCGAGGCAAGAACGGCGCTTGAAGGTGTAGACGCCAACAACAGGCTCGACAAGATATACGGAGATCTGGAGGCTGCCCTTACGCTTGCCGAAAAGAACCAGCAGAATCCGGAAATCGACATTCTCCAGAACAAACTTAAACAGAATCCTGATGATCTGGATAACGTGGAAAAATTATGTACGGCTCTCAGCCAGTCAGGCAAGGCCACCGAAGCACTGGATCTGCTTCTCGGATATCTGAGAAAGGATCTGAATGCCGGAAATCTGAAGCAGGTTTATCTCGACATCATCTCCACGATGAACGGAGATCCAAAGCAGTCAAGATACCGCAGTAAGCTGTACACGATCATGTACTAGCATGTACGGCTACGGCATGTAATGACATTTAAAAGGCCGTTTCACGGTTTCGTGAAACGGCCTTCCTTATGCTGAAGCCATGTCGAGCGGCCCATCGGCAGCTCAAAATACCTTTTTAGTGAGAAATGAGGTTCTCGTAAAAATCACGCTCCTCAACAATTCTTGCGGCCAGAGCCTTCAGTCTCAGAACGGTATTCTTTTCGTGACAGTATCTGAGAGACTCGTTAACACTGTTCAGGGCCTGATTCCACTGCCCCTTTGATTCCAGAATATCCGTATTTATCTGGTACAGTTCACAGGTCTTGTTCTGTCTCATATATGCCGTCTTCAGCAGGGAATCCGCGGTCAGAGACCTGTTGTTTCTCCTGAATTTCTTCAGCAGCTGCTCCGCCTTCTGATACTGCTTGGATTCGATATATACATTTGCGAGATTAACAACAAAGACCTCCTGTTCCCCCTTGCTATTTATCATGTCCTTAAGCATTGAAACGGCTTTGTCATATTCATGTCTTGCAACGTAAAGATCCGTCAGGGTATCGACAATAAAAAGATTTCTGCCGTAATCCTTCTTTAACCTGTCCAAAGCCTTCTGGGCAGTATCATAGTCTCCCAGATCCAGGGATGCCAGGGCCAGTTTATACAGTGCTCCGCAGTCATTCGGTGAATGCTCCAGAACCCGTTTGGCGGCTTCCTGATTGAATTTGGCGCTGATGTTGCTGAATCTTACCTCAATACGGCTCTTGGCAAACTTAAAGTCCACGCTCTCATAATAGGATTTGGTCTTGTAAAATCTTGCCCTGTTTTCAGCCTCGGCCACACGCTTGGATGATAACGGATGGGTAAGCAGCATTTCAAAGGCGGGATTGAAATCCTCTCCCCTGTTCTGAAGCTTTCTCATCATGTCCGCCATGGCATGCGGATTAAACCCTGAATTATAAAGCAGATCAATCCCCAGACGGTCAGCTTCATACTCATTGGCTCTCGTATAATTTATGTTGCTCTGCTCCATTCCGCCGATTGAAGCGCTCACACCGGCCATACCGACGGCAGGATTGATGATACCGAGGATGAGACTGCCGAGAATACCGGCCATGCCCGTAATCATGGAATCCTGACGTGCCTCCATACTTCTTGCAAGGTGACGCTGGGTAACATGGGTCATTTCATGAGCAAGCACGGATGCCAGCTGACTTTCATTATCAGTGGCCACGATAAGTCCGGAATTCAGCATTATCTTTCCGCCGAAGAATGCTGCGGCATTAATGGTGTGATCCTCAACGATTATCGGCTCGAAAGGATATCTTACGCCTACTGCCTTGGAGGACATTCTTGACAGCAGGGAAGTAACATACTGTTCAAGCACGGGATCGTATATTACCGGAAGCTGTGACTTGGCTACGGTAACAAAAAGCTCCCCCATTTCCTTTTCTTTTTCAACGGTTATCGCCCTGACACCGGCCGTACCGAAATCCGTCACGCCGGTGACGTTCTCGGCGTGGGCACAGGGACACGTGATACAGCTGATAAGGACAGCCGCCACGGCACAGATCTTAAAATTCATTTCAGATTATCCAACCAAATATTCTCAGGAAAATTAGACTGCGGAAAACCGGTATAATTCAGTAGATGTTTCCGGAATACCGGAAATAATATTACTTACATAACGTTCACAAACCGGATTTTCAGTGAAAAATTCCCGTTTTTCTATATTATGAGTCATCCTGTGATAATTTCAATTAAATTCAAAAATACTTTGTAATATCAATATTTTCACATATATAATTGTTCAGGACTGACTCTGATTATTTTTTAACAGATACCTGCTCAATCCGTCATACACAGATTATTACGCAGTCAATAAAATTTAGTATTTTCAGGATTTTTGTCATGCTATCGTTTTTCAAAGATTGGTATATGAAAAACCTGTCCAATCCGGCAGCAATCATACTCATTCTTCAGTTTATTACCATTTTTGTAATTCTCTATTTCTTCTCCAGCATATTCGGAACATTAATAGCGGCCCTTGTACTCGCATTCATGCTTGAAAGACCGGTGAATTTCCTTATTAAGCACGGTGCCTCCAGATTAGGAGCCACAACTCTGGTAATGCTCTGCTATGTAGTATTCTTCGTATGTCTTTTTGTTACGGTAATTCCGCCGGCAGCCGAACAGCTGACAAAGATATCCACAAACATCAGTGAAACACTGACTGAAATATCAAAGCACGGCGAAAATGCCAACATTAAGGAAATTCTCAAGGAAAAGATAGTTCTGTCCCCTCAGGCAGACAGCCAAACCGAAGCTGCCCCTGAGAACGAGGCATCCTCTGGTGAAGAGACTGGTGCTGAAGACACGGCGGATACCGATCTAACCGCTGAAAATTCCGACACTCCTGCCGCCGACGAAGGGGCCGGCAGCAGTGATGCACAGCAGCAGGCTGCCGCAGACGCTGCCGACAGCACATCTGCAGCCGAATCAGAAAACGGTAAGCAGTTAACCGTCACCGCACGTGCCGAACCAGCCGCCGATGATAAGGCAGACGCATCAGCCGAAGAACATAAAGGCTATGAACCTCAGCAGATAAATCAGGAGGACAGGGAAGAAAGTAATGCCGCTATCGCCTGGATTTCCGCAAAGGTTCAAAGCATCAGCAGCAAGCTCCCTAATGCCTATAAGGAACTTATTTCCGAAAAGCAGATGAAGGAATACACAATAAGCCTGTTCAAAATCGTCAAGGGCTGGGTTGCCCCGTTCATTACGAATAACATAGCCCCGCTGGTCATGGACATGCTGTCATTTGTGATCTACTTCCTTATCGTGCCGATTTTTGCCTTCTATATGCTTAAGGATAAGGAAAAACTCCTTTCAGTCTCCAAAAAATACCTCTGTTCGCATGAAGAGGTAACATCATTCTGGGCTGAAATGAACGTACTCATATCAAAGTACCTGAACGGCAAATGCATACACGTAATCATAATATTCATTGTCAACTGGATAGCCTTCAGCATTCTTAACCTGAATTACGGTCTGCTGCTTGCCATCGGCGTTGGTCTCAGCGTAATAATTCCGTACGTGGGTATGATCATCATTACCATACCGATTGCCATTATCGGCCTGATTCAGTTCGGACTCAGCAGTGACATGGTATGGCTGGTTGCCGTATACACGGTAATCCAGATTCTGGACGGCTATGTTCTCACACCTATGCTGTTTTCGGAAAAGCTCAACCTGGATCCGTTCTCCATACTGGTTGCAATTGTCGTATTCGGCGGACTGCTCGGATTCTGGGGCGTGGTTCTTGCCATTCCTCTGGCCACCTTTGTAAAAACCATATTTACAAAGTGGCCGGTAAACCATGAATATCTGGAGAGCATAAAGAATAAGACATAACCTTAATAAGACCTCCCCTTATTTACATAAGGCACAGATGCCGCAGAATACGCAGCCGGGCTTTTCAGAAAATCACCTACTGAAAAGCCCGGCTGCCGTTTTTATGAAAGGTAAGTATCGGACACGTCAACCGATACGTCAGCTGATGCTTAAATGATTCTTAAATAAGGAAAATTAATCTCAGAAAAAGAAAATAGAAGGCAATACTCAAATCACCATACGAATCAAAGGCTCTGCGGATAAGGGAGAATATGGTGCGACTGCGTATAAGGAAGCGTGGTACGGACGGAATGTCTTTAATCATTCCGTGTTACATCATTTTCAGATAATCACCCGTGGATTTCTGCTTAACGGACTTAACAACCTGTTCAACAAAGGTCTTGGTTATGACCGGCTTTTTGAGTGATGCCGCCAGGGAGTCAATCAGATCCACTGCCTCAATGCATTCACCGACGTTTCCAAGTCTGCTTACCACGATGTCGGCAAGTTCCCTGGACAGGTCTGTTCCCCTGTTGCTCTCACGCAGAATAAGGAGCTTCGGAAGCTCGGCAATGGATACGGGATGAATGCTCAGAGTCACGCCGCTGCCGAGTCTGGTAATAAGGTCGTTCTTTCTGAACTTTGCCATGATTGGGGAAGAAGTGGCCGCAACAATAAAGATACCCTTCTTGTTTTCATGCCATCTGTTGTAAAGATTGAAAATCTCAGCCTCCCAGTCATGAATTCCGGCAACCGCATCGATGTTGTCAAGACAGATGACATCGCAGTCCTCGGCTCCCTGAAGAATGGAAACCGGAGCAGAATCCATGTAATCGGAAAGATCCATGGCAATTGTTGAGAAGCCGCGATCCTGAGCGGCCTTAATGGAAGCGGTCAGCAGATGAGTCTTGCCGCCGTTTTTGGGCCCGTAGAGGTATATAAAATGCTGACTGGACTTGAGATCACCTGAAAGTGCCTCTTTCAGGTAATTATAAGAAACCCGGTTAGAATCGGTTACGTAAAAGGACTCAAGAGTCCCTTCGTACTCACCGTATCCCATTCTTAATGGAATTTGCTTATATTCACTATCGTAACTCAATCTGCTACAAACCCGTTAAAAATAAAAATATTCAATTATCGTTGTGCCGTATACGGAATCTGCCGTTACGCACATGTTAACAAACATTCAGCTTTATATATTGTATTATTAATGTGGTTAACTTCTATAGTTTTTTTATTCTTAACCGATAAATTTTGCAAAATTTGTTGATTAATCTGCACTTTTAGGCTTTTTGTAAAATCAATGTTAACTTTTTTGATTAAAAATTAACTACCATTCTCAGCCGTCAGGGCATCAAAGTAAAAAAATCCCGCAGTGACGGGTACGGACAAAATCTTTTCTGTCCGTACCCATGCTCACTGCGGGATTCAGGAATAAGCCAAAGTACCTGAGGTCTACTGCACTCCGCCGCCGGTCTTGTATCTCTTATTAGGATCGAGCTGCAGACCATTGCTCTTTCTGCGGCCGCGGTCCGCGCGCTGAGGTCTGTTTATCTGAACCGGAGCAGCTGAAGGTTCCTTCTGAGCATCGGCAGCAGACTCCCGTGAAGCAGATGTTTCACCTGCCGCCTCTTTTCCGGATGAGGAAGCAGCTGCAGCTGTTGTTGCTGATGATGCAGAGGCACCAGTACTCTTTTTGCTTTCATCAGGAATGACAATGATGTTGTCTACCGCACTGTTGAAGTAGAACACGCCGGGAGTATAGGCGTCTCTTTCAAGTGCCTGGAATACGTCCATTACGCTGTCCGGGCTGACGGTTCT
>JAEEGL015063730.1_pt1 | contig 32932 bp, 26 predicted proteins | sample 9134231 | NCBI WGS metagenome assembly JAEEGL01 (sample SAMN16246548, study PRJNA631951) | gut metagenome | biome: gut microbiome; feature: rumen; material: fiber-attached | host: Bos | place: Iran: Karaj | collected 2018-10
ACTTGAACAATCTTATTGTACACCTTCGAGGAAAGCTTTTTTTCTATAAGCTTTTGTCTCTCACCCGCATAGCGGGTGGTTTATTATGAAAATATTTCGCTTCGCTACATATTTTCACGGGCTCACGAGCCCATAAAAAAAGTTTCCGCTGCAATCAGCAGAAACTGATGTTGAGTAAAAGCTTTCTTTCTGCGCAAGGGATACGGAAGGCACCGAAGGTGGCCACCGCAGGCGATTTGGTCGCCGAGGAGGCTGGAGCGAAGGCGGAACCTGGAGCAGCCCGACCGACTGCCGAATGTAACGAGGCTGTCGGATGCGCCCATAAAAAAAGACGAGGAAGTTCCCCGCCTTAGATGGAGCTGGTTCTTTCTGCCAGAAGTTTATTTTTCATATCATCGGCCTTTTTGCAGTGAAAGTCATGCATCAGGTCGCCCTGTCCTTCATCTTTTCAATTCTCTGCTTCCAATCCTCTACCAGTTTCGGCGGGTCAAGGGGAGTTACTTCTTCGCCCCACCCGAGGACCCAACGAAGAATGGGTAAGTACTGACTTGCTTCAAAGCTCAAGATGTAGCCGTCATCAGTTTCTTCTACTGTCTGATTTTTGCCCCAGATTCTGTCCTTAGAATAAGTCCACGCATAACTTTTTTTGTCGAATTTGATTTTGTAAACCTGCGGATTCTTGTCATTATAGCAGCCGAAATTTCCTGTTACGGAATTCATAAAACTATAGCCTTTGGGGAGTATGAAATTTCCTGCCATCGCCAGTATATGTGCACTCGTAATTCTCGAAAGATTAAACAGCCTCATTTCTTTATTTTTGTAGCTATATGCCCACAGGTCCCAGAGCCCGTTGTCAAAAATCAACTGATACGGAGCAATTTTGTAGCTTTCACTTTTTGTTTTTCCAACCGGCGTGTATTCAATCTGCATTACGGAGTTTGTTGCCATTGCATTGTAAATTTTGCCCCAGGTTTCTTTTTTGATATTTGCTTCAGGCGCTCCCATAAAAAGGATTCTCGAATAGTTTGCTGAGTTTGTATTTTTATACATGAAAGAACGTAATTTCTTTTCTTCTTTTGAAAAAAACTCTTTTGCTTTTTCATAAACGGGTGAATCTTTAATGGAATCGAGGAAGCTTGAAATTATGGTAATCTGTTCTTTTTTTTCTGCTTCCACTAATTCTCTATTCTCTATAACCTGATTAATTCTATTTTGTTCTGCAGAAGGCCTGTTATAAAAATACTTTCCCTCTGAGTCCTGTTCTATGTAGGAATATTCCTGCAATTCCTTTGGAATCCATTTATAAAGATTCTGATATGAAGCACCTTTTGAAAGATTATGTCTTGAAAGCAGTTCAGACATATCTTTAACAGAAAGATGCATACGTTCATTTCTTAGGACGTCAAGAATGCAGTCAATTTTTTTTGCCTGTTTCACGGACACGCGCTCATGAGTGTCTTCGTCTTCTTTTAATTCGTGTACATGTTCTTTCAAAAATTCTTTTACAAAATCCCTTATCTTTTTCCCAGAGGCTTTAGATCCTTCTTCTTTTATAAAGCATTCTTCTTCATATTCAAAATCTTCAATAACACATTCGCGTTCAGTTTCTGAAGTTTTGTATTTACTTAGTTCTTCATAAAAAATTTTTTCAATTTTATTCACAGTACCCTTCTCATTCTCATTTTTTGAGAATCACATTTTATATTATATGGGCGTATTTGATGAAACACAAGGAGGATTTTATGAAGACACAAACGAAAGCCGCAAGAAACAGTTATTCAGAGTTTCTTGAATTCGACCTTCAGGATGCAGTTGCTGCAAATGTAAAACGATGCATTGCAGAGTCAGACCTTACTGTAGAAGAAATCTGTATGCGTACAAATCTTTCTGCTGCAACAATCAACAGGCTTAAAGCGGGACAAAACATTTCTTTCCGCAGTTTATGTGCCCTTGCAGAAGCGCTGAACAAAGACTGGAGAGTTTTTTTTGAATAGCACAAAACGCAAATGATTATACAAAAAATATCACGAGTTGATAGTTGAACTGAATACACTTAATAAAAAGGACGGAGGAAACACTATGAGTAAATTCACAACGGCAGACATTAGAAGAAGACGAATCAGGAGGATGAAAAAAATGAATAACTCTTCAATCACTTATACAAAGGACGAACCTTATGCAATCTGTTTTTATCTCTACAACATGTTTGAAGAAAAATCGAATTTAAATGTAATGAATGATAATGATGAAGCCATAAAGCTTTTTCTTGAACATACAGAAAACCTGAATAAGACCGGGCGCTTAAAAGCTGTATTGAAAAATGAAATTCACAATCTTGTAAAACAGAATAAACTGAAACGACTTACAACTCCGCCTTCAGAAGAACTAAGTTTTGATGATACAGAAATTCCATATGAATATGAACAGGACAAAAAAGTGGAACGGTTAATTCGCAATTGTGACAATCCAAATGAAACTATGATTGACCTTCACCGCGTTTTATTTTGCAACCAAAAGCCTGTATTTTCTTCTATTATAAACACTGTTATTTTTGGAAAGGATGATGACTTTACTTTAACTTCCAGCCTGAAGCTTACAAAGAAACAGAAAGAAGCTGTGTTTGATATTTCAAAAACAAAATTTCTTGTTGATAATGTAAACCTTACAGATGCAGAAGCACGCTATATTCTTATGCAGTGCCGCCTTGATACAAATGATGATTTACGCTCTCTTACACGCAGCTGTGAAAATGAATTCCGTAACAGCATTCCTGAACTGCTTGGCGTTTCAAAAAAAGAACTCACCTATATGCTCCGCAGTGACCAGAAGTTAAAATCGTTCGGTTTCATTGATAACGAAGGTGATTACGATTGTTCCTTAAACGAATGCATTGAGTCCCAGAGCATCGAGCCGTATTTCAGCGACATGCTTAAAACTTTTGACTGCACAAATGCCTATCCACTCGATTCATTTTCTGTAAAGCAGGAGTCTCTTGAAATCTGCAGCGATTTGTTGAACGGGAAAAATCCTGTCTCTATACTTTTCTACGGTAAGCCTGGAAGCGGAAAGACTGAACTTGCAAAATCACTCTGTAAGCAGACAGGCAAGCAGATTTTTATTTTCAAGAATGAAGCAGAAACAAAAGAAAAGAATAATGTTTTAGGCCGACTGGTTTGTCTTCTTTCTATGGAACGCAAGGATTCAATTCTGATAGTTGATGAAGCAGACACTCTTTTAAAAACTTTAGACTTCAGCTTTTTCTCATTGTCTCCTTCAAAAACAAAAGGTACTGTTAACAAGATGCTTGAAAACAACAGGGACAAAGTAATCTACATCATAAATCATCAGCAACAGATTGATGACTCTACCCGCCGCCGTTTTACCTTCAGTATTTATTTTGAAGCAATGCCAAAAACTATGCTGAAAAATATTGCACAGCAGAAGCTTAAGGACATGAACATTACAGAAAATACAAAAGCTGAACTGGTTTCCATGATTGATAAGTTTCATCTTACGGGTCAGAGCGTTGAAAATATCGTTAAGACAATTGATGCAATGGAATGCAAGGACGAAGAAACTCTCTTAAAAAAAGCAGAAATTGTTATGAAGGAAAATTCACTTTTGCTTAACGGAAAGAAAAAGAAGATGCGCGATAAAGTAAAGGCTGAATATGATCTTCGCGTTCTTAATGCTTCAATGGATCCGGGCGAAATTGTAAGCATGGTTCAGAATGCTGCAAAATTTGCTGAAAAGAACAGGACCACAGAAAACGGAATCCGCATGCTTTTCTACGGATTAAGCGGAACCGGTAAGACTGAGCTTGCCCGATACATTGCTGAGCAGCTTGGAAAAGAAATTATCCTCTGCCGCCCGAGTGACATCTTAAGTCCCTATGTTGGTCAGGATGAACAGCATATCCGCGAGGCTTTTGAAGAAGCAGAACGAAATGATGCAATTCTTTTATTTGATGAAGCAGACACTTTCTTCTATGACAGAAATCAGGCACAGCGCACCTGGGAGCGTTCTCTTGTAAATGAGTTCCTTACACAGATGGAAGAGTTTTCAGGCATTCTCATCTATACCACAAACCTGCGCAACATAATGGATCCTGCAATGCAGCGAAGGTTCCATATGCTTGTTGAGTTTAAGCCGATGAAGTTTGACGGAATTAAAATCATGCTCGAAAAATACTTCCCGGCCTTTCATCTTTCAAACAAGGAAATTGAAGAGCTGGAAGATTCTGAAAGTGTAACACCAGGTGACTTTGGAGCCCTTTCAAGCCACATCCGTTTTATGAATCAGGATGATGTAAACTCTGCCTACATTTTTGAAGAACTCAAAAAGCTTCAGTCGGAAAAAAAGAATCAGTGGCAGAAAGAAGGAAATACAGGCACAGGAAAGATTGGCTTTGCAGTGTGAAAGAAGCTGTGTCCGTCTTCACCACCAGCAATAGAAACTTGAATAAGTGAGGGCGGACTGTATTTTTAAGAGATTGCGAGGAGGTGCGTTATGGAAAAATCGTATGGAACTTTTGAATTAACTCAGGGCCATGTTTCGCTGCATGTAAACTGGGACAGGAAGAATTATGAAGTGACTGCAAATCTCAATGGAATGATACTGACAGAATACTGTCACATGATGTTTATGTGCCCTCGAATTTATACAGAAGAAGAAGTGAGAAAACTATGCATAGACTTGATACCGGTTTTTCTTGAAGCGCATAAAGTCATTACTTCAAGCTCAGAAATCTTGAGTAAAAAGAAAGAAGAATACAAGAAGATTAAAACAGAAGCTGATTCAATTACTAATGATTTGAATGAAAAAAAACATGAATATAAACAGCAGCTGAAAAATTGCACTCTCACGAAAAAAGCTTATGATGAAAAAATTGCAGCGATAAAGAAAGAAAAATCTGTCTTGTGCTCGAAGCGTGAAAATTTTCTGCGGGAGACTGCAAGAGAAATTTCTTCTGCGGTCACCCGATGTACATCAATAGTTTATAACTATCTGAAGAATTTCTTTTGTTAGGGTTTTAGTTTCGCAAGATACTCATCGCGGATTTGCAGCACATCATTTCTAAGCTTCCATACCTCCTTCAATTCAGTTAGTAAAATAATACACTTTTCTATTCTCATTTTATGAGAATGACATGTGATATAATTATTTCAGTAAACAGGAGGTGCCCTATGAATAAAGAAAAGAAACAGAAAGCTGCAAAAGAATTAAAAGAAACTGCAAAGGTTCTCGACCAGAGTGAGATTGATGAAGTTGTTGAAAAAATAACAGGTCGTCCTGCTGCAGACTCTAAGAAAACAAGAAAATCTTCAGAGGTCCTTTCACAGGAAGAAATTGACCGGCTTCTTGAAGCAATTACGAATTGTGATGAAAACTATTATCCTATGACAGCAAATACACGCAAAGTAAAAATCTATGACTTTAAGCGTCCGGATGTTTTCTCAAAACAGGAGATACGGGACATCTCCTGCATTGCTGAAAATATTGCCAGAGCCCTTAATAAATTTATTACTTCCGAATACGATATTTCTGTAAATGTGCATGTATGTTCCGTTGACCAGCTTATGTGCGAAGAATTTGTTCGTTCAGTGCCAACACCTGCTCCCTGCTGTTCCTTTGAGTGGATGGAAGGACGCGGTCTTTTTGAAATGGATCCGGCCGTATTTTATTATTGCTTTCTAGGGGCTTCTTCAGTCAAAAAAAATCACGAGCCAAACGGTCTTGAAAAACAGATTTTCGAACAGTTTATTTATACTCCCATTATGAAAACAGTTTATACAGAGTTCACCAAAGCAGTCCAAAAAGAATTTCCTGAAATGACTAATCACAAATACGACGCGAACATCCAGTTTACAACAAGTTCAATCTCGCCTACAGAAATTGGAATTCTTATTACCTTCAATGTTAAAGCTGGCAAGAACGAAGGCTTGATGAATTTATTCTTCAACGCAGACTGCATCAAATCCTTTAGAAACACAAAGTTTTTTTCAACAGGCGATGACAATAATTTTGTTCCAATAGCACATCGCCCTCCAAATACAATTGTAGAAGTCGGCCGCTTTCGTTTAGAAGACGACGCCCCTTTTAAAGAAAAAATGATTTTCGAAACCGACAAACTTGCAGGACTTCCACTCGATGTTTATAGAAACAATAAATATGCCGGCAGCGGTGAAGCCATTGTTATTGATAATGAAAATGCTGCAGTTCGTATTGTAACAAAGCCCGAAAATCTTGAGCAGAAAACAGACGACGGCTTTTACAACACAAAAGTAATTTTTGGCAGCCGCATCACTGATGACAGTTTCAAATTTAATGAAGGCACTATTCTCGAACTTAATGAAAATATTGCAGACCCGGTAAGAATTGTAAAGGACGGAAAAACAATCGGCTGGGGCGAGCTTGTGGTAATAAACGAAAGCTTTGGCGTTAAGGTGCTGGAAGTCATAAGATAATTTATAGAAGACTGTGGCTCCGCTAGACTTTTCCGCTGTCGAATAAAGCTGCAGTCGTAACATCTCACATTCTAAACATTTTTCTCAATAATGCCGAAAATATAATGAAGTTTTTTTTCAGAATGTCTGCTATGATAGAGTGTTGGTACTGTTAAAAATAGTTAGTGGTTTCGACCTTTCGACTACGCTACTCAACCACCACAGGCATTGAATTCATAGAACAGTGCATTATGCATATTCTGTAGATTCACTTGAAACAGGAATATTACATGAGAAAAAAAATACAAGAAACAAAACACACTACATTAAAAAGACCTAACTCAAAAGAAATTAAAGGCATTAAAATTCGATTCATTATATACTTTATGATTTTTATTCTTACTGCAATGTTTACACTTACTGTTCTAAGTATCAGCAATGTAAAACATCATTACGACGAAATGACAAGTGCCACTAATCATTATATTGATGCCAGAGACGCAATAGACAATCTGTTATCAGCTTCAGATTATTTAACAGAGCAGGCACGACTTTTTATAATGACAGGGAATCTTATCTATGCAAGAAACTACTGCGATGAAATAGAAGTCACACATAGAAGAGAAAACGCTTTAGCAAGCCTTGAAAGAAATCTGTTAGAAAACAATAAAGCAACTCAGTTATTACGATTAGCACTTCAGGAATCAAACCTCTTAAAACTGCAGGAACTAAGAGCCATGCACTTAAAATGCATAAATCTTGAATATGATGAAAAAGACATTCCTGAAAGCATACAATGTTTTAAGCTTAAAGATGATGACTTAAATCTTCCTGATATAGAGATGAACGAAAAATGCATAGATTTAGTATTTGGAAATGAATACATTGCATCAAAATCACGCATTGTAAGTAAATCAGATCAGGCAGCAGAAAGAGCAGAAGAAACTACATTAAAAAAACAGGAACAGTGTACAATAGAACTAAGAAGAGCAATCAATTTACAAGTCATCTGTATGATTCTTCTGTTAATAGATGCTTTATTTACCTGTATACTCACATTGATTTTGATTATAAGTCCTTTAGCAAGTTTTATTAAAAGCATTTCTCATGGTGAAAAATTAAAAATAAAAGGTTCATCCGAATGCAGGGTTTTAGCATCAACTTACAATCAAATCTATGACTTAAATGTAGAAAATCAAAATGAGCTTAATTACAAAGCAGAACACGACGCCTTAACAGGGCTTTTAAATCGAAGTGCTTTTGATACATTAACTGAATATCTGGAAAAATTACCAAATCCAATTGCACTTGTAATGATTGATATAGACCATTTTAAAAATATAAATGACACCTACGGACATAAAACCGGCGATGAAATAATTCAATTTGTAGCACACGAATTAACAGAATGTTTTAGAAATAAAGATTATTTTATTCGCTTCGGCGGAGATGAATTTATTGTTATAATGATAAATCTTAATTCTAAAAATGATGAGCTTATAGTACAAAAAACTAAACAGGTAAATGAAGCATTAAAAAATTACTGCACAAATAAAATAGACACCCTCAGCGTAAGTTGTGGAGTCGCTTTCTCTATAGAAGGATACAATCAAAACCTGTTTACCCAGGCAGACAAGGCCTTATACTTTGTAAAAGAACATGGCCGCCATGGTATTGCTTTCTATGATGATAAAAAGATGAAATACATTAAGTGCTAAATCACTTTTTCTTACAGGCAGAATATAATTCTTCTGCAGCAAGAGAAATTTTTGTAACCGCAAAATCACAGGCTTCAGGATATACATAGAGCGTATCATTTATAGTATTTAAATCAACACAGTCACCAAATTTTCCAAGATACTCATATTCAATATGAACAGAATATGCATCAGGCACAGGAATTTTAATTTCGTACTTTTCGCTCTTGTATTCACCGCGAAGGATAAAACCGTCCATTCCATGATGAAATTTTGCTTTACCTAAATGGATGTAGTCTTTAGCATTTGGAAGTGAATCAACATGACAGGTACAGTCAAAATTATATGAACCGCTTTCAACTTCACGCCTTACATTAGCGCGTTCCCATTCATACCAGTCTGGGATATGAGAAAATTCAGTTTTACCTTCGAGGGCTTCAAGCTGACCGTATTCATTCATGTTCCATTTCTTGCCGCAGGAATTGCACCACAGTAAAGTTCCGTCTGAATCCATTTTAAATTCCTTGAGGCAGTTCGGGCACTGATACAAAACTTTATGCAAACCCTTTGCCCTGTTTTTATAATTCACTTTAATCTTATTTTCTTTCTGCCACTTAAAATCATCATACACAAATTCTGTTCGGATTCGCTGCATCAATTCCTCATGCGAAAGAGTTTTTACTTCATCCTCTGTCGCAATACATTTCATTGTAGCCGTTGTCCCTTTTACTTTATGATCGGGCAAATTCCAGAACGGAGAATTTATATGATGGCCGTGACAGATTAAAGTAACAACAGGAACACCTAAAAGTTTAACAAGCTTCCCGAGTGAATCAGGAAGAACAGCCGTAGTACCACACAAAGAATATCGCGCCTCAGGATAAATCGCTGCAATATCACCTTTTTTTACAACATCCATAAGCTGGCGGACTAAGGTTACATCGTTAGTAAATTTTCGCTTACAGATACAGCCAATAAACCGCATTAAACTTTCGCGCCCTATAAAACCGTCTATGGCAACAACATAATTTGCACGGGCAGGGAAAATCGCTTTAGTTGCAACCTTAAAATCCATAAAGGCATTATGATTACACAAAAGTAAATATGGCGGTCGAATCTCCTCCATTCCAATTTTTTCGATTTTATTTTTATGAGAAATGAGTGCAGGAACAGACAAAAGCCTTATAAGCCAGTTTAAATGCTGTCTTCCAATTTTACGTTTCATATCGTAGCGCTTAACTTTATCTAACATAGTCTCATTATACCACGTGTTTTATGTTATGCCACTTGCAAAAATGTTTACGCTCCCAGAAAAGACAGACTGCTCCACACGGTTGAGGGGAATAGGTATCTGACTCACTCGCTTCGCTCGTTCGCACCCCTCAAAGTGTTCCGCAGTCTTCTGCTTTTCTTCGCGCTCCAACATTTTTGAGTCTCTGCCAGATCAAAACTCGTGGTCTAACTCGCAATACGCGTGGTAGTTGAGCTCGCAAGCAGTGTGGTGGTTGAGTTCATCGAAACCACCTTGTAAAAATAAACCATCTGTGCGAAAATTCATTCTGCGAGAAAACACTATGTCAGCCGGCACTACAATTTCCACATTCAACTTCAAAAACATTCCTCAAATCGTAAGCTTAGTACAACCCATATGGACTGATCCTTCCATGCGAAAAAGCTATGCGCGTTATTATGCTGAGCTCATTTTAAGAAGCAACATTTTTGAAAACAACTTCAGACTGCAGCTGGAAAACGAAAACAAATTTTGCAGTGCGGCCTTCGGTACTGTAAAGGGTGAAAAAAACTTAGCGCGCGACTGGCTCAATTCAATCATCCAAAAAGAGAATTTTTCTCAAGAAGAAATTTTATGGTTTAAAAGGTGCTTAAACTATATAGAAAACAATGACAAAAAACTTCAGTCGTACATGAAAGAAAACGACATTCAGCTTTCACTTTTTGTAAGCACAATTAAAGGCTGCGGAAAACCTGTACTTGAAGAATTTTTACAGCGTGCCAGAAACTGCGGCTTCAAGCGCCTTTTTCTCTGGACTGATATTGAATGCAACTGGCAGTACTACCCTGACCACGGCTTTGAACTGATAGAAGAATCTGTGTATGACCTTTACAGCAAACCAGACCAGCCTTACAAAGTCTTCTTCTATAAAAAAGCACTCTAGCAAAAAAAAAGCTCCAGCAGAAAAAATTCTACTAAAGCTCTTTGCGTTTAATTTCTATCAATGCCACGCATCAATTAAGCATCAATCGTACTTATTGAACTTACAGTTTCTTCAAGAACATCAAGCAAAATCTTAACAGTATCAAGCGAAGTAAAGGTTGTAACTCCATTCTGTACGGCACACTGTCTTATAGCAACACCGTCACCATAGTGAACACCGGAATAAATTGCTCTTGTGTTTATAATGTAGCTTACATAACCTGCGCGAATTGAATCTAAGATTTCAGAACTTCCTTCACTTAACTTTCCGCGGGTTCTTGTTTTAATTCCGTGAGCCTTTAAGAAATCAGCAGTTCCCTTTGTTGCTTCAATATTAAATCCGAGTTTATAAAATCGTTTAACTAAAGGCAAAGCTTCATCCTTATCTTCATCAGCTAAAGTTACAATTACAGTTCCATAGTCCTTAACTTTTACACCGCTTGCCTGAATTGCTTTATACAACGCACGGTTTAATTTATCGTCATAGCCAATAGCTTCTCCAGTTGACTTCATTTCAGGCGAAAGATAAGCATCCATTCCGTTTAGTTTTGCAAAAGAGAAAACAGGAGACTTTACATACCATCTCTTCTTTTCATCAGGACGCATTTTTTCAATTCCCTGCACTTTTAAACTCTGTCCCACCATAACTCTTGTAGCAATTTCTACGAGATTAAAGCCGGCAGATTTTGACAGGAAAGGAACGCTTCGTGAAGCACGAGGATTTACTTCGATAATGTAAACATTGTCTTCCTTATCAACAATAAACTGAATGTTAAACAGGCCCTTTATTCCAATTCCAATACCAAGCTTTGTAGTGTAATCTGCAATCGTGTCTTTTACTTTTTGTGAAATTGAATATGGCGGATAAACACTCATACTGTCTCCCGAGTGAACACCAGTTCTTTCTACAAGCTCCATAATGCCCGGAATAAATACCTGCTCGCCGTCACAGATTGCATCAACTTCAACTTCTTTTCCAACAATGTATTTATCAACGAGTACAGGCTTATCTTTATCTACTGCAACTGCATTTTTAAGATAGTGTTCCATGCTTTCTTTCTTAGAAACTATCTCCATTGCTCTTCCGCCTAAAACAAAACTTGGGCGAACTAATACCGGGTAACCGATTTTTTCTGCAGCATCAATTCCAGCCTGAATGTCTGTTACGGCAACACCTGTTGGATGAGGAATTCCAAGTGAGCGGATTACACCTTCAAACAGGTTCCTGTCTTCAGCCTTATCAATTCCGTCACTGTCTGTACCGATAATTTTTACACCGCGGTCAGTCAAAGGCTTTGCGAGATTTACTGCAGTCTGTCCGCCTAAAGTTGCAATTACTCCAACAGGATTTTCATGATGAATAACATTCATTACATCTTCAACTGTTAAAGGCTCAAAATACAATTTATCTGCAACAGTATAATCAGTAGAAACCGTTTCAGGATTATTATTGATTACGATTGCTTCATAACCGCATTTCTGCAAAGTCCTGATTGCATGAACTGTAGAATAATCAAACTCAACGCCCTGACCAATTCTTATAGGACCAGAACCTAAAACGATTATTTTTTTTCTGTCGCTTACAATTGATTCTTCTTCATCTTCATAGCTTGAATAAAAATACGGTACATAGCTTTTAAACTCAGAAGCACAGGTATCAATCATTTTGTAAACAGGGAATAAATTTTCTGCAACTCTAAAGTCATATACTTCGCGTTCAGTAACATTCCACAGCTCAGCAATGTAGGAATCAGAAAAGCCCATCTTCTTTGCATTAAACATTATTTTTTTATCGAAAGGATTTTTTTCGATTTCTTTTTCTTTATCAACAATGTTCTTAATCTTATCAAGGAAGAGCATATCGATTTGAGTAATATCACAAATTGTATTTAAATCCACGCCCTGCCACAAAGCCTGTGAAATTGCATAAATTCTGTCATCAGTTCCGTCTTTAATGTATGTCAAAAGATCCTGAACAGACATATGAGCAGAATCAAATTTTTCCATGTGGATGTGATTCTTTCCGTCTTCAAGAGAACGAATTGCTTTCAATAAACTTTCTTCGAGTGTACGGCCAACAGCCATTACTTCACCGGTTGCTTTCATCTGTGTAGATAAAGTGTTTGAAGCAGTTGTAAATTTATCAAACGGGAAGCGAGGCATTTTTGTAATGATGTAATCAAGTGAAGGTTCAAAACATGCAGGAGTGTTAGCAAGCTGAATTTCGTCGAGCGTCATTCCTACAGCAATTTTTGCAGAAACTCTTGCGATTGGATAACCGGTTGCTTTAGAAGCGAGGGCCGAAGAACGGCTTACTCTAGGATTTACTTCTATTACATAATACTGGAAACTCTGAGGGTCAAGCGCAAACTGACAGTTACATCCGCCTTCAATCTTTAACTCGCGGATAATTTTTAATGCACTGTCACGAAGCATCTGGTACTCTTTGTTTGTAAGGGTCTGACTTGGAGCAACAACAATTGAATCTCCTGTATGAATTCCTACAGGGTCAAGGTTTTCCATATTACAAACAGTAATTGCACAGTCGTTTGAATCGCGCATTACTTCGTATTCAATTTCTTTATAACCGCGGATACTTTTTTCTATAAGAACCTGATGAACTGGAGAAAGAACCAGAGCATTTTTCATTTTCTCTTTAAGCTCTTCTTCATTGTCTGCAAAACCACCACCGGTTCCACCAAGAGTAAAGGCCGGGCGTAAAATTACAGGATAGCCGATTTCTTTTGCTGCCTTTAATGCTTCTTCTGTAGAATAAGTGATTTGAGAAGGCACTACAGGCTCACCGATTTTTTCACACAATTCCTTAAACAGTTCACGGTCTTCTGCTTTTTCAATACTTGAAGCGTCAGTTCCCAAAAGCTCAATTTCACATTCTTTTAATACACCCTTTTTAGAAAGCTGCATTGCAAGATTTAAGCCTGTCTGTCCGCCAATTCCAGGAACAATTGCATCGGGTCTTTCATAACGGCAGATGCGTGCAAGATATTCCAGTGTCAAAGGCTCCATGTAAACTTTGTCTGCAATAGAAGTGTCAGTCATTATTGTAGCGGGATTTGAGTTCACCAGAATTACTTCATAACCTTCTTCTTTTAATGCGAGACAAGCCTGAGTTCCTGCATAATCAAATTCTGCAGCCTGACCAATTACAATAGGACCTGAACCAATTACTAAAATTTTATGTATGTCATTTCTTTTCATTTTTCAATAAGCTCCATAAACTGATTAAATAGATAATAAGAATCGTTAGGTCCAGGTGAACTTTCAGGGTGATACTGAACGCTGAACACTTTATCCTTTTTACATTCAACACCTTCAACAGTGTTATCCAAAAGATTTATGTGAGTTACTTCAAGGCCTGTACCTTTTACTGAAGAGTCATCAACTGCATAGCTGTGATTCTGCGAAGTGATTTCAATTTTACCGGTTTTCAAATTCTTTACAGGATGATTACCGCCTCTGTGACCAAACTTTAATTTATAGGTTTTTGCACCATAAGCTAAAGAAATAATCTGGTGGCCAAGACAAATTCCAAAGATTGGATATTTACCGCGAAGATTTTTTACAAGTTCAATTACAGATTTTGCATCTTCAGGATTTCCAGGACCGTTTGAAATAAAGATTCCATCCGGCTTCATAAACTCAACTTCTTCGGCTGTAATCGTATATGGAACAACTGTTACGTTGCAGCCACATTTATTTAAGTCGCGGACAATATTCTGTTTCATTCCGCAGTCAACGGCAACTATTGTATATTTATGATTTGAAGTTCTTGAGTACCAGAGCTTTTTACAGCTTACTCTTGAAACTTCATCGTGAGGAATTGTGGTTTCTTTTATTCTTTTAAGGCCTTCTTCCAGGGTAGTAGAAGCATCTGTTATTAAAACTCTGCGTGCGCCTAAATCGCGGATTGAACGGACTAATTTTCTTGTATCTACGCCGTAAACCCCAGGCACATTATTTTCTTCAAGTAATTCACTTAAGGTTTTTGTAAATCTAAAGTTAGAAGGGAAATCATTATAATCTCTGACAATGAATCCGCTAGGGGAAATTATTTTACTCTCAAAATCATCATCAGTAATTCCATAATTACCAATCAAAGGATAACTCATTACAATTGTCTGTCCTGTATAACTTGGGTCAGAAACAATTTCCTGATAACCTGCCATAGAAGTATTAAATACAATTTCAGCAACACGGTCTGTTTTTGCGCCAAACCTAAAACCTAAGTATTCACTTCCATCTTCAAGAATAATTTTCGCATCGTACTCTTTCATAAATACACCCTGTAATTCTAAATAAGCTAAGAAAGCAATCAAATTTTTTACAAAAAAAAAGACCCTCACTTATATACTAGAATTAAATTCTGGATATAAATGAAAGTCTAACCATAATGTGCGAAATTATGACACTTTTAGATTTCACTGTCAATTACACATAAATCAATATACTCCCAGGATACGGACATCTTCTGCTAAGTCTAGAAGTTCATTTGCAGCCTTCTGTATGTATTCCTTGTTGCGAAGTTTATCATCAAGATTCGAAATATCTGCATCAGTATAAAACCAGTATCTCCATGGTTCTCCGCGGATAGGTCGGGATTCAAGACGCGAAAGGTTCAGCTTGTATTTGTCAATAATTCCCAGACAGTGATACAAAGCACCGCTCTTATTTTTTGTCTTAAAGATTAAGCTTGCAGTTTTTGGCAGGACATTGCAAAGCTTGATTTTAGGCTCAGCGTTATTTGCACAGATTACAACAAAGCGGGTGTAGTTTCCTGGATCATCTTCAACATCATCGCAAAGAATTTCTAAGTTATAGAGTTCAGAATTTATTTTGCTGCCAATAGCACCATTTTCTTTTAAATTCTGACTCGCAACAAATTCTGCTGCAGTCGCTGTAGAAATTGATTCAATCTGCTTCCATTGATTATGCTGATTCAAAAATACTTTACACTGACTCAAGGCCTGCGGATGCGAGTACACATTTTTTATGTCAGAAAGCTTTGTTCCTTTTACGGCTAAAAGTGAATGGCGGATATTTAAAGTTACAGAGCCTACAATAGAAACATCTTCGAAGCGCGAGAAATTATCATAGTTGTCATAAACAGAACCTGCCAGAGAGTTTTCAATCGGGATAATTCCAAAATCAAGTTTACCATCTGTAACATTCTGGAAAACCTCAGCAAACGATTTTTCTGGAACTGCAGCAACGGTTTCTGTATCGAAATAACGCTTTATGGCCTGCTCAGCATAAGTTCCCCTGTTTCCGCAAAAGCCGCAGGTTATGCCGCTTGTTTTTACTGCTTCATTTTTATTCTCTTTTTCTAAATGAACTTCCTCGCGGATATGAGTAATGGACTTTCCGATAACCGGAGCCAGCGCTTCAATGTCGTGCATAAGCTTATCGAACTGCTGCGGATACAGGGACTGGGTTCCGTCACTTTCTGCTTTTTCAGGGTCACAGTGAACATCAAGCAAAAGTCCGTCAGCACCGCCTGCAACAGAAGCTAAAGCCATAGGAGGAATTTTATCGCGTAAACCAATTGCATGACTCGGGTCTACAATAACCGGTAAGTGAGTCAAGCTTCTTAGAACTGGAATTGCACTTAAATCCAGAGTGTTTCTTGTTGCACTTTCAAAGGTACGGATTCCCCTTTCGCACAAAATAACTTTTTCTGTTCCGCTTGCAAGTAAATATTCAGCGGCCATTAAAAAATCATCTATCGTTGCAGAAAGTCCCCGCTTTAAAATTACAGGCAACCCCAAAGCCCCTACTTTTTTAAGAAGCTCAAAGTTCTGCATATTGCGTGCACCAATCTGAAAAACATCAACATAATCTTTCATTACAGGAATGAACTCTGAATCAATGATTTCTGAAACAACCGGCAGAGCGAATTTTTCTCCGGCTTCTTTAAGATACTTAAGGCCTTCTTCACCAAGTCCCTGAAATGAATACGGCGATGTTCTTGATTTATAGGCATCACCTCTAAGCAAACTTGCACCACTAAAAGCAACAGCTTCTGCAGTCTGTAACATCTGCTCGCGGCTTTCTATAATACTTGGACCTGCAATAGAAACTAAACGCTGTCCGCCAATACGGATAATCTGTCCCTTTCCGTTTGGAACTTCTACAATTGTGTTTTCTTTTTTATATTCACGACTTGCTTTTTTATATAACTTTTCCATAAATTACTTCTTAGCTAAGACGCTTGAGATGCTGAAGGCGTGGTCACCGATTTTTTCAATCTGCTTTACTAAATCAATATAGAGCAATTCGGCTTTAACATCTGCACCATTTTCAAGACGCTTTCTTGCGACTTTCTTTAAGTCTTTTCTGTAAGCATCAATTGAAGTTTCAAGCTCCTCAGCCATAGCAAGTTTATATTCATCAAGATTTTTATTTATATTGATATGAATGAACTGCATAAACTGTCGGCCAAGTTCAACATAAGGAATCAGGCGGTCCATATCTTCTGTATGGAATTTCATTTTCTTTTCTACAGATTTTTGGATCAGCTTTCCTGCACAGAAACACTGGTCAGTAATTGCTTCCAGGTCATCAACAATCTGAATCATATTATTTAATTCTTCACGCTGCTTTTCTGTAACCGCAAGCCTTTCGCAATTAACAATGTACTTAATTATAAGCTCATGCATCTGGTCACAATAATTTTCTGCATCCATAAGATACTGCATGTGTGACTGCACGAAATCTGTATTCATCGATTTAAAGCCAATCTGAAGGCGGTCAAACATTTCTGTAACAATGTCACTCATATCGCGAATCTCTTTTTCAAGACGGATAACCCTCGCAGAAATATTTTCCTTTGCCATACCGACATCCTGAAAATCCAGGTGATAATTTTTCAGAGGCTTTTCTTCTTCCGGCTTTATGAGTATCGATACAAGCTTTACCAGCTGCTTTACAAACGGAATAAAAAGCAGGGTATTCAAGGTCTTGAACACTGTATGAAGCATTGAGATTCTGATTGCAATATTATCGCCCGGAGTTAAAAGCGTTACAAAATTAAGAAGAGGCTTAAATACAAACAGGGCAATAATCGTACCAATCAAATTGAACAGAACGTGTATTAAAGCTGCCCTCTTTGCATCAGAACTGGCACCGATACACGCAAGCATTGCATCAATTGTTGAACCGATATTACTTCCTAAAGTCATAGAAGCCGCAACTTCCCAGGTAATAACATTATTAAAAGCCATTGTAATGACAATAGCACTGAAAGCAGAAGAAGAATGCATCAAAGCAGTTATAATAATTCCGACAACAAAGCTGAGCACAATTGTCAGGACTCCCATATTCTGGAACTTTGTCAAAAATGTAAGACTCGAAGAATCAAACGAAAAAGCATCAGACAAACCACTCAAGCCCAAGAACAAAAGCCCGAAGCCCATTACAGCCTCGCCGATGTTTTTAGAAAGAGAAGACTTAACGAGTGTCAGGAAAAATCCCAGACCGAACAGCGGGATTGCAAAACTTGAAATCTTAAAGTTAAAGCCAAAAATAGAAACTATCCAGGCAGTAATTGTCGTACCGATATTTGCACCAAAAATAACACCGCATGACTGGGTTAAAGTCAGAAGCCCGGCATTAACAAAAGAAACAACCATTGCAGTTGTAGCACCGGAAGACTGGATAATCATAGTAATAATCAGTCCAGTTAAAAGGCCCATAAAACGATTACCCGTCATATAATTAAGAGCCTTCTTTAATGAATCGCCGGCACTCTTCTGAACACCGTCACTCATTAACTTCATTCCATAAAGCAAAAATCCAAGACTTCCTACAAGGAGTAAAACCGAATTAAACATACATTGAGTGTAACAAAATAAAAAAATACAAACAAGGGTAGATACACTGCAATTTCTTTTGCAGCATGAAAAGCACCGAGTGTCACATGCGGCGTACTTCAGCAATAAATTCGACCCTTGCACAACTATATTTTTTATGTTAATTTCTCCGACATATTAAACAATATTAGGGTATGCTAAATAAAACTTGCATATTTTAATTCGTATGATTACAATAAAAATGTAGGGTTCTAGTTTATACTAGAAAAAAAAGCACAGTAAATGCTGTGTAAGATAATCGCAATAAGCGGTAAAGGTAATACGCTATGAAGCAGTTTTCTAAACCAAAAACAGAGGCATTTATTCTTACTCCTAACATGGCTGAAGCTTTTCTCAAAACAAAACATCCAACATCTTCTGATGCTTTAGCAAGGGTTGAAAGATGCTTAGCAAAATCTTCCTCAAATAAAGGCTTTACAAATAACAATGTACGGTAAAGATGTAAAGTTCAAGATAGGTTTATTAAAATTTGAAGATAAAGAAACAATCCAATCCTTTTCATGTGATAATGATGTTCTTGACCGTTACATTAAAAATGAAATATTTGATGAAGCTTCATTAAATACTTCTGACGGATTGCATTTTAAGGTTTACATAAATGATACTAAAGAAATAATTGGATTTTTCTCATTAGCAAGTTCCGGAATCACAGTACAACAAGAAAACTATTCTCGCACATTATCCGCTGTAAGAATTGATGTTTTTGCAATCGATACTAAATACCAGAGATTGCATTGGGATGAGGATTCTAAAAATTCAGTAAATCCAGATGAGCATTTATATTTTAGCGATATGATTATGGCAGAAGTTCTTAAACATTGTAGAGATGTTGACAGCTCAAAAATGCTTATAGATTATGTGATTCTTTATGCCGCCAAAAGCAAACTAAGATTCTATGAAAGGAACCTATTTAAATCTTTTAATGATTTCATGATACCTGACAAAAATATGGAAGTAAATAATTCAATTCCAATGTATATGGCCATATAAAAAATTTAATCACTCTCCATAAAGCTCTCTTACAACCTCGCACAGTTCTTCATACATTTTCATTCCTTTTAGGGGAGAGAGGGCTTTTACAATACTCCTGTAATACCAGCCCTGAAGTTCCGGGGTTGCCTGTTTGTTAAAGCGTTCAAAGAGAGCATCTCCAATTTGTCTTCAGATTCTGTAAGTACAATAGAAAGAATCTGCTCTCCGAATATCGCTTTGATTTCATCTGGAGTAGTATCAGTATCTTCAAGTGTGTCATGCAGTAAACCGGCAATCTGCGCACTGGCAGAACAGTCATTGTTTCTGAGAATCTGCCAGACTTCCATTGGATGAACAATATATGGCAAGCCGGAGCCCTTTCTTTTCTGGCCGACCGTGCCGTCTTTGTTTATTACCTTTGAATGCTTTTCTGCAGCAAAACTAATAGCCCTGGCAATCAACTCATTTTCCTGTTTATACTGTTCCATTGAAATCATTTCTTCTTCTCCTGCAGTAAGAATATCATACAGGGATATACTTGTCGCCTAAAGTGTATGGAAAATACTTAGTTTGTTACTTTACGAAAAGGACTGGTGTATTAAAATTTAAAGTTACAATAACTCATGCTGCATCAGCTATTTTTTTATATTCCTGAATAATCTGAATTATTGAGTAACCTTCCCTGTACAATTTTTCGCATAAACAGATGCAATCCCTGTAACGGCATTTGCAGTCTTTTGCTTTTTCTATATCAGTATAGGTTTTCCAGTAGCCGCAGTATTTGCAGTTTCTCCCCTGGTGCTTTTCGAATTCGATTACATCATCAATTGGATAGCCTAAAATCACTCCGATTTCGTGAGGGAATCCACTTTGAGTTTTTATCCGCTTCGAGAAGGTTTTCACAAAATCAAAAATACTGGTAGAACCGTAGCCTTTTTCACGAAGATAAGCCCTAACCATTGCATCATCTAAAATTTTTCTAACCCAGCAGACATTACATGTCAGTATGCCTGTCGTTGTATCAGATAATTGGATTGCAAAAGTTATGAGTCCATGAGCAGAAAAAATTTCTTTCCATAGAATAAAACTGTTTTCGGAATAATCTTCATTCTTTATAAAAAACATGTTTCCGCTTTTAATACCGCATAGCGCTGGTGCACAATAGTGAATCATCATCTGATCAAAACTCATTTTCCGCATATCCCCTGACAGTTTTTACATAAAAAAGGGCCACTCGACCTGACAAAATCGAACGGCCCTAAAAATATATTTTTTTAAAAGAGCCTATTTAATTGCAGAAGCTGCCCATGCCTTGCAGTTTTCTACATCAGCAACTTCTGGAGTTAGATGAACCATGAGAGGTTCTGCAACGCTTACAGCACCTGCATTGTTCAAACGGTCATTCCAGTCACGGAGCCACTGTCCATCACCCCAGTCATAGGAACCAAAAATTCCAACTTTTTTACCGTTAAGAGAACCTTCGATTTCTGTATAAAATTCTTCCATTGTGTCTTCGAGAACTTCATCACCCATTGCAGGGCTTCCAAGAAGAATCACATCACAGTTAAGAACTTCATCTTTATTAGCGCTGTCTGCTGTACCAAAGATTACCTCAGCACCATTTGCTTTTGCACTGTCATTTAAAGCATTTGCCATAGCTTCTGTATTACCAGTAGTACTTGCATAGATTATTGCTGCTTTCATGAATTACCTCTTTTTTTTATTTTAAGTTAGTTGACGCTAACCGAATAAATATATATAGTGAAATCAAAAGTTAGTCAATACTAATAAAAATAATAATGAGGTTATTTATGGATAATCAAAACAAACTTAATGGTAAAGATTTAATCAATATTGGTATTTTTACTGCAATTTATTTTGTAGTGATTATGGCGCTTGCTATGCTCGGCTTTATTCCGTTTTTTATGCCTACATTTTCTGTGCTCATGCCTTTATTTGGCGGTATTCCGTTTATGCTTTTTCTAACTAAAGTCCGCAAGTTTGGAATGGTCTGGATTATGAGCATTCTTATGGGACTGCTTATGTGGCTTACAGGAATGTCTTATTATGCTCTGATTATTGGCAGTATTACAGGTTTGATTGCAGAGTTTGTACTCAAAGCTGGTGAATACAAAAGTGCAAAAAGAGCTGTTATTGTTCATGGAATTTTCTGTTTCTGGATTGTAAGCAACTACATTCCCCTCTTCTTCTTTGCTGATAAATACTGGTCTACAAGACAGAATTTTGGTCAGGAATACATTGATGCACTTACGAAAATGTTCCCTAAATGGATGTTCCCGGTTCATATTGCTTTATGCTTTGGTTTCGGTCTCCTCGGCGGACTACTTGGCCGTAAGATTCTGAAAAAGCACTTTGAAAAAGCTGGAATTGCATAATGGAAATCTTGAGTGCTGCTTCAAAAAAATCTGTTTTAGATCCACGCACAAAACTTGTTCTGCTTGTATTTGTTTCGGTGTTTGTACTGGGAAATGCAGGCGGTGACTGGGCAGCAGAGTTTCGTGTTGCACTGAATTATCTGCCGCTTTTTCTTTTGCTTAGTGCACGTCGTTTTAAAGCGTTTTTCTTTGGAGTAATTTTCTATACCTTTGCATATGTGTTTGCAAGGTTCGTTATGCCTCATTGCACAGGGTTTCTGAATTTTCTGATTCTTGCAATGTGTGGAATTGTATTGAGGTTTATGCCGGGTATTCTTACAGGAATGTATCTCGTTTCTACAACAACTGTAAGCGAGTTTATAAGTGCTATGGAAAAAATCCACATACCAAAGCAAATCACAATTCCGCTTTCAATTATGTTCAGGTTTTTTCCTACAGTTATGGAAGAAGCTTCAAGCATAAACAAGGCAATGGCTATGAGGGATATCAGATGTGGCGGAACAAAAGCTTTTCAGATGATTGAATATCGTCTTATTCCGATGATGACCTGTTCTGTGAAAATAGGACAGGAATTGTCGGCAGCTTCACTTACTCGGGGTCTTGGCGGACCAGGTAAAAGAACAAATATCTGCAGGATAGGTTTTGGCTTCTGGGATTATTTTACTTTTATTGCTTTAGGCGCAGGACTTACTGTAACCATTCTCCGCGGTTTCAAGGTGATTTAGATGATTGAACTTAATAATGTCAGTTTTGCCTACAGTAGTGGCGAAGGTATTGAACGCGGGGCAGCCGGAGGTATTGGGGAAACAGCTTCAAATGGCAGTCTCCGTAACATCAATCTCAAAATAAATGAAGGTGAATTTGTTTTACTGACCGGTGGTTCTGGCTGCGGTAAAACTACAATTCTTCGCCTTATTAACGGACTCATTCCAAATTTTTTTGAAGGAGATTTAAGGGGAAATATCATTGTTAACGGCAAGGATATTTCTCACATGGAACTTTATGATATTGCAAAAACTGTAAGTACTGTATTTCAAAATCCACGTTCACAGTTTTTTAATGTTGATACAACCAGTGAACTTGCTTTTGCCTGTGAAAATCAGGGTATGGAAGAAAAAGAAATTTTGCAGCGGATCGACAACACTGTTAAACAGCTTCACCTTGAACCGCTTATGGGAAGAAGCCTGTTCCAGCTCTCCGGCGGACAAAAGCAGAAGATTGCGTGTGCATCAGTTGCAGTTACCGGAAACAAAATTATTCTTCTGGATGAACCAAGTGCAAATCTTGATCTGAAAACAATTGAGGAGCTTCGTGAACTGCTTAAAAAATGGAAAAGCGAAGGAAAAACTATTGTAGTTGCAGAACACCGCATATCCTATCTTTGGGAACTTGCCGACCGGACAATTGTACTGAAAGACGGAAAAATTATCCGCGAAATGAGTCGTTCTGAAATGGATAAAATTTCTGAAGCTGAATTGCATGAGATGGGACTGCGTTCAAACTGTCATTCCGAACTTGTTTCGGAATCTCAAAGTCAAAAGATGCTGAAACAAGTTCAGCATGACGTGTCACTTCAAGATGGTATTGAAAACATCATTATTCATAACTTCCGCTACAAATACAAAAATGGTCTTGTTGCACTTAACATTCCTCTCATGGAATTCCCTGCCGGAAAAATCACTGCGGTTACCGGTAACAACGGCGAAGGTAAAACAACCTTCCTGAACTGTCTCTGCGGATTAGGACTCCGATCAAAGGGAACAATAGAGTTTAAGGGAAAAACTTATAAACGCCATGCCCGTCAAAAACAAATTTTTCTTGTAATGCAGGATGTAAATCATCAGCTGTTTACAGAGAGTGTTCTGGATGAAGTTCTTATCAGCCAGAAAAAAGAAAATGAGGAAGAGGCACACAGCATTTTAAAAACACTGGATCTTGAGGATTTTGCAAAGCGACATCCGCAGTCCCTTTCCGGAGGGCAGAAGCAGCGTGTTGCCGTAGCCTGTGCAATTGCAAGCGGGCGGGAGATTCTTCTTTTTGATGAACCAACCAGTGGTCTCGACTACACTCACATGATGCAAATCGGACAAATTCTGCGCAATCTTAAAGAACTCGGGAAAACTGTAATCGTAGTAACGCATGACCGTGAACTTATCAAAGAGTGCTGCGATTTAGAAATTCCATTAAGGGAGTATAACTTACGTGTGTAAAAACACGCTTAATAAAAAATACATGCTGAAACCAATTCAGCAGGACAAGGAGAAAACTATGTTAAACAAAATTGCAATCAGCAATGTTATTGGTCGTGAAATTATTGATTCACGTGGTAATCCTACTGTAGAAGTAGACGTTATTCTTGAAAATGGCGTATTTGGTCGTGCAGCAGTTCCAAGCGGAGCCAGCACAGGTGAAAACGAAGCCCTCGAACTCCGTGACGGAGACAAAACACGATATGGCGGAAAGGGCGTTCTTAAAGCAGTAGAAAATGTAAACAAAGTAATTGCTCCGGCTCTCAAGGGAGAAAATGTTTTTGAACAGCGCGCAATCGACATGAAGATGCTTACTCTCGACGGCACTCCTACAAAGAGCAGACTCGGTGCAAACGCAATTCTCGGAGTTTCTCTTGCAACAGCACAGGCAGCAGCAAAGGCACTTAACCTTCCGCTTTACCGTTATATTGGCGGTTCAAATGCACATGTACTTCCTGTTCCAATGATGAACATTATCAACGGAGGCGCTCACTCCGATGCCCCAATTGCATTCCAGGAATTCATGATTCGTCCTGTTGGTGCTAAAACAGAAAAAGAGGCAATCCGCATGGGTGCAGAAGTTTTCCACGCACTTGCAAAGCTTCTTAAAGGCCGCGGACTTTCTACTGCAGTAGGTGACGAAGGTGGATTCGCTCCAAAGTTTAATGGAATCAATGATGCACTCGACAGCATTGTTCAGGCAATCAAGGATGCAGGTTACAGGCCAGGAGAAGATGTAAAAATTGCAATGGACTGCGCTGCCTCAGAATTTTCAGTAGAGCGTGACGGCAAATTCTTCTATAACTACAAGCAGCTTTCAAACGGAACTCCGAAAGACCCGAACGGAAAAGAACTCAGTGATGATGAGCAGATTGCTTACCTCGAAGAACTCATTACAAAATATCCGATTGATTCAATTGAAGACGGCCTCGACGAAAATGACTGGGAAGGCTGGAAAAAACTTACTGCCCGCATTGGGGAGCGCTGCCAGCTTGTAGGCGATGACCTCTTTGTAACAAACGTAAAGTTCCTCGAAAAGGGAATTAAGCTTGGAGCAGGAAACTCAATTCTTATCAAAGTAAATCAGATTGGTTCGCTCACAGAAACACTTGAAGCAATTGAGATGGCACACCGTCACGGCTACACAACAGTTACTTCTCACCGCTCAGGCGAAACAGAAGATACAACAATTGCCGACATTGCTGTTGCAACAAATTCAGGCCAGATTAAAACAGGTTCTATGAGCCGCACAGACCGTATGGCAAAATATAACCAGTTGATTCGTATTGAAGAAGAACTTGGGGACACAGCAGTTTACGGTTACAAGAAGTTAAGATAGAAACTTAAAAAATTTCATCTGGTAAGCGGAGGTTAAAAATGCTTTCATCAGTTTCTCCATATATTGGAAAGTAGAAAAAATATACGGTTATCGCTTCGATCCTTACAACACTTGGTATTGTGGCGAACGTTGCTCCTTATTATTTTCTGTATCAGCTGATTGTTCCTCTTACACAGCATCAGCTGCCGGATTTTAATTTCATTGTAACGCGTGTTATTTTGATTTTCGCATGCCTTGCAATTTATGCAGTTGCTTACAGCACAGGTCTTGGGTTTTCTCATGTAAGTGCCTACAATACTCTCAAGAACATAAGGGTCTCGCTAAAAAGTAAGCTTGAAAATCAGCCGCTTGGAAATATCAGGGAGATTGGTACCGGACAGATTAAGCGTGTGTTTACTGATGATATCGACCAGATTGAACTTCTGCTTGCCCACGCCATTCCTGAAGGCATTGCAAATCTTACTGTGCCGGTCATCGTAATTCTTGGAATGTTTATCGCAGACTGGAGGCTTGCTCTTTTGACACTTGCAACAATTCCTCTTGGCGGCATCGGAATGTTTATGATGCTTAAAGCCGGAAACTCTCTGATGGGTGCCTACTATGAGTCAGCAAAAAAAATGAACAATACAATCATCGAATATGTAAACGGAATGGAAGCAATCAAGGTGTTTAACAAAGACGGTGATTCTTTCAATCGGTTCGGAGAGGCTGTAAAAGGCTACCGTGATTTTACTCTTGCCTGGTATAAAGTATGCTGGCCGTGGATGGCGGTTTATAACAGTACGCTCCCCTGCCTTGCACTTTTTACCTTACCGATTGGTGGTCTTCTTGTTCTCAACGGTACGATTGCCCTGAACCAGCTGATTCTCGTTTTGTGCATGAGTTTTGCAGTAGGACCAGCAATTCTCCGCGCCCTCAGTTTCGGCGGTAAGATTCCTCAGTTGAATTATAAAATTGCCACGCTCGAAAAACTGATGAACGGCAAACCGATTCAACAGGGTGAAAGCGAATTTAAGGGAAAGAATTACGATATCGAATTTACTGATGTGCGATTTAGTTATAAAGAAAAAGAGGTGTTGCACGGCATAAATCTCACAATGAAGCAGGGCACTACAACAGCCCTCATCGGCGAGTCTGGCAGCGGTAAATCCACACTCGCAAAGCTTCTTGTACATTTCTACGATATAGACTCTGGCAGCATAAAAATTGGTGGCCAGCCTATTACTGACATGTCTATCGAGGCCCTGAATAATCAGATTTCATATGTAGCCCAGGAACAGTTTCTTTTCAACACAACCTTGTACGAAAACATTTTAATCGGCCGTCCAGATGCAAAGCGCGAAGAAGTTCTGGATGCAGCCCGTCGTGCTCAGTGTGATGAGTTCTTAGCGCGCTTCCCTAAAGGCATCGACACACTTGCAGGCGACAGCGGTAAACAGCTTTCTGGTGGTGAACGTCAGCGTATATCTCTTGCAAGAGCAATCTTAAAAAATGCACCGGTAATTGTACTCGATGAAGCTACGGCTTTTATGGATCCTGAAAACGAAGAAAAAATGAGTGCTGCAATCAACGAGATTGTTAAAGATAAAACTGTAATCGTAATTGCACACAGACTTTCTTCAATCAAAAATGCAGATAAGATTTGTGTTCTAAAAGCAGGAAATGTAATTGCGGAAGGAAAACATTCTAAACTGAATAAAGAATCAGAAGAATACAAGAAATTGTGGAAGGCTTCTACTGCCGCTGCAAAGTGGGAGATATAAAGCACAGTCATCCCTAACTTGTTTCGGAATCTTTAATCAAATAGATGCTGAAATAAATTCAGCATGACGAGGTATATTATGAAAAAACAAAATAAATCAATGATTGCGATGATGCATCGTCTGGTGAACTCGTGCGGAAAATACAAGGCTTCGATTCGCGCGGCTTACATTCCGGGATTCTTTAAGGGGATGTGCATGAAGGCTCCTCTTATGCTTTCGTTTCTGATGGTGACAGGTTTTATGGCAGGCACAATGACAAAGCGTACCTGCTGGATTTACGGTGCCGTGCTTCTTGGCTGTGTTGTACTGCAGGCGGTCTTGCAGAATATTTCAGACAGACTTCAGTCAGCTGCGGGCTTCAAGGTTTTTGCCGATAAGCGTATGCAGCTCGGTGACCATTTTCGTAAGCTATCGATGGGTTATTTTACAGACGGAAATATCGGTAAAGTGAGTTCGGTTCTTGCAACTGACATGAACTTTATCGAAGAAAACTGCATGATGGTTCTTGAAGAACTTGCAGGCTTTATGATTTCACAGGGCCTAATGATTTGCTTTATGTTCTATCTTGGCTGGCAGCTCGGTCTTGTTGCTGTTGCCTGTCTTGCCCTGAACATTCTTGTGGGAAATCTTACAACAAGAAAATCCATTTCTCATTCGATTATGAAGCAGGAATGCAGTGAACGTCTTACAGGCAGTGTCCTTGAGTTTGCAGAAGGAATCGGAGTTATCAAGGCTTTTAACCTTCTTGGGAAAAAATCTAAGGAAGTAAATAAAAGCTTTGAAAAGAACTGCAAAGAAAGCATTAATTTTGAAATAGCTTATGCTCCGTGGTGGACAAGCCTTATGCTAGCTTACGGTGCGGGAACCGCGCTTGTACTTTTGACAGCAGGGATTTTGGCGTCGAAAGGTTTAATCACAATTGAATATCTTTTAGGTATGATTCTTTTCCTCTTCGATGTTTTTGCCGGAATCAAAGCCTACTACGGAAGCATAGCACGCCTTACAGTTACAGATGCCTGCCTCGACAGAATAGAAAGTGTTTTTGATGAAGCAGAAATCAGTAATGAAGGAACTGAGAGAATTCCTGAACCGGACAGTACTGCAAGTGAGGTTCCAGAAATTTCTTACAGCAACGTAACCTTCGCTTATGGTGATAAGGACGCCTTAAAGAATATCAGCTTCGAAGCAGAGCGTGGTCAGATGATTGCACTCGTTGGTCCCAGTGGCGGCGGGAAATCAACAATTGCAAACCTTCTCGCACGTTTCTGGGATATAAAAAACGGCAGCATAAAAATCCGCGGTACAGACATCCGTAAAGTTCCTGTTGCAAATCTCATGGATAATATCTCCATGGTTTTCCAGAGAGTCTATCTTTTCCAGGACACTATTTACAACAATATCGCCATGGGAAAAACAAATGCTACCCGCGAAGAAGTTATTGAAGTTGCAAAAAAGGCCCGCTGTTACGACTTTATCATGCAGCTGCCGGAAGGTTTTGACACGGTAATAGGTGAAGGTGGTGCAGACTTAAGCGGCGGTGAACAGCAGAGAATCTCAATCGCCCGCTGTATGCTCAAAAATGCCCCGATCGTAATCCTTGATGAAGCTACTGCCAGCGTAGATGCCGACAATGAACACTTTATTCAGGAAGCCATCTCCGAGCTTTGCCGCGGTAAAACATTGATTGTAATTGCACACCGCTTAAACACAATCCGAAACGCCAGCCGTATTCTTGTAATCAAAGACGGTCAGATTGTAGAAAGCGGAACACATGAGGAACTGATTTCTAAAAACGGTCATTATAAAAAAATGATTGAAAGACAAAACAGTTAGTTCGTTTAAAACCTGCAAAAAATAAAATGTTGCTTGACGAGAATAAAAAAAATAATTATTATCTGCCAAAGTTAGTTATTACTAACAATGATTATAATAAACTAATGAAATAGGAGTATCTAAAAATGATTAAATCAAAAATAATGTTAATTGGTGCAGCAGCTGCTGCTTTTATCGCATCTTCTTCATTTGCACAGGAAGTGACTTTTGAAAACAAACTCACCTGGGGTATTACTGATATAACAATTTCAGATGCAGGAACAGATGCAGATTTATCTGCATTCAAAAATAATGCAAAAGCCGAATACACATCAGACCAGCTTGATCTTGGTGTAGAAATTGAATTTACTGCAGCAAAGAATGAAAGCGTTTTTGAATTTGGTTCTGATGATTTTATTTCAGATGCATTCATTGAATTCCGCCCGGTAGATGTTCTGGGAATTGGTTTCCACAGAAGTTATCCTGTAGCAGGTTCTTATCTTCCTTGTCTTGAAACAGAACTTGGAGACGCAAATATTGGAAGTGATTTTGGCTTGTTCGTACGCCCTGTTGAAGGTCTTGTTCTCGCCGGCGGTTTAGATTTTATTTCATACTTTGGACACGCTGATAAAAACCCAATAATTAATTTTGGAGCTGAATATACACTCTCTGATAAAATCGCTTTTGGAGCTGCCGTTCGTAATGTAGCTTCCGATGACCGCTCAATTGGTTTCTATGCATCATTCTTTGGTGTTGAAGGACTTACACTTAATGCAGGTTTTACATATAACGGAACTCTTGAAGAGTACAATGTAACCGGGAACCTCATTAATGCAGCTGTTATGTACAACATCAATTCATTTGGAATCTACGCAGATGCAGTTCTTTCTGTTGGAGGAGAAGCTGATGCAGATAAAGAAATTTATTCTGCCGTATACCTCACTTATATGATTAATGATTCCTTGTGTGCAAGCCTCTACGGCGGATTCTCATCAGACTTTGATAATGACAATTCATGGGCAATAGAAGTTAATCCTGGAATTAATTATTCATTCAACAATCGTAATATGGCAGGAGTAAGTGTGTTTGCATGCATCATGAAAGATACAGCAATTCTCTCCTTCCCTGTCTACTGGAAATACACTTTCTGATAAAGTAAACAACTAAAAAAATTCTTTTGCTGGTAGAAAAATCTACCGGCATTTTTTTGCGTTAAATCTTTCTAACAAGCGAGGTTAAATTATGTCATCAAAAAATAAATCCTCTGCAAAGAAAAGTCTTCCAGGCTGGATTATAGAATTTGCAGGAGAAAAAAAAGGACAGTACATAACAAGTATACTTTTTGCACTGTTCAGTGTGGCGTGCTGTATAGCGCCTTATTTTATGATTGCGCGGATTGTCCAGCAGCTGCTTGCCGGGGTTCGTGACTGGCCGCTGTTTCTGCGGGAAGCTGGAATTGTTGCATTGTTCTGGCTTGGAAACATTGTCTTTCATATGATTTCAACTTCCATGAGTCACATTGCAACTTTCAATCTTCTGGGAAATATCAGAAAAAGAATGTGCGACAAGTTGACCCGCCTGCCACTTGGAACTGTTCTTGATATGCCTTCTGGTTCACTTAAAAATATTATGATTGAACGAATTGACAGTATGGAAACAACACTCGCTCATATCGTTCCCGAATATACTTCAAATATCATTCTGTCTCTTGTGCTTATCGTGTATCTGTTTGTGATTGACTGGCGGCTTGCCCTGGCGTGTATGGCGGTTCTGCCGATCGGTTTAATCGCTATGTGCTTTATGTTGAAAGACGGACCAGCCCGATTTAAATATGCCCTGGATAAAACAAAGGCCTTGAACGACACTGCTGTAGAGTACATCAACGGTATTGAAGTAATCAAAGCTTTTGGAAAATCAAAATCGTCTTATGAGCGTTTTGTGGTGGCTGCCCAGGAAGGTTCTGCCTGCTATGTAGAATGGATGCGTGACTGTATCTGGCCGCATGCAGTTGCTACTGTTGTAACTCCGTCGTTGTTGTTGTCACTGCTCCCAATTGGCGGCTATATGTTTTTTAAGGGAACTGTGAATGCTTCAACTTTCATTACAATGATTGTTCTTGCTGTCAGCGCAATACAACCGTTCCTGATTGCTTTTACCTACCATGATGATATAGCTAAGGCAGGTGCAATTTTTGATGAAGTCGGTTCAGTCATGAAACTTGTAGAACTGGACAGACCAGAGAGTGACAGGAGTACGCCGCGTGATAATTCGATTGTGCTGAAGGATGTTCATTTTAGTTATCACAAGGAAAATAACTCTACGGTGGTTGAGCCTGCCGAAACCACAAAAGAAATTCTTCACGGCATTTCAATGTCTCTCCCGCAAGGTTCGTACACTGCCTTTGTTGGTCCAAGCGGTTCGGGTAAATCTACAATCGCACGTCTTATCGCCTCTCTCTGGGATGTTGATTCTGGTTCAGTTGAAATTGGTGGAGTAAATATCAGGGACCTTTCTCTTGAAGAATATAACCGCCGTGTCGCATACGTAAGTCAGGATAATTTTCTTTTTGATATGAGTGTTCGTGAAAACATCCGTCTGGGCCGCGAAGGTGCAACAGATGCTGAGGTTGAAGAAGTTGCCCGAAAATCAGGCTGCTACGATTTTATTATGTCGCTTGAAAACGGCTTTGACACAATCGTTGGAGGAAGCGGTGCACACTTAAGCGGAGGGGAACGACAGCGAATCGCTATTGCCCGTGCTATGATGAAGGATGCGCCAATCGTAATTCTGGATGAAGCCACTGCTTATACGGATCCTGAAAATGAAGCAATCATTCAGCAGAGTGTAGCAAAACTCGTTGCAGGAAAAACACTGATTGTAATTGCCCATCGTCTTTCAACTGTAAAAGATGCAGACAAGCTTTATGTAATTAAAGATGGTTTGATTGATTCGTGTGGAACACATGAAGAACTGCTCGCTCAGGGTGGTTTGTACAAAGATATGTGGGAAGCACATGTAGACTCCCGAGATGCATAAGCGGGGGCATTGCGGGGGGAGACTTCCCCCTCTTTTAGGAGAAAATTTATGTTTGAAATGTTAATTAAATTTTTTAGATTTTGTGATGTTGAGAACCGAAGAAAATTTACCGGTTCGATTATAGTTGGAATCTTCAATTCGCTTTTTATGGCATTACGAATTGGGGCAGTAGCAGTTATGCTTAAAGGAGTAATAGCTTCGGCAATTGATGGAACTGCCTTTGAAATGAAAACTGTATGGCTTTCTTTTGTAATTATGTGTGTCAGCATAATTGGTGGAATTATTACCAGAAAGGTAACTGCAATGTGGCAGTGCGAAGGTGGTTATCGTACCTGCGCAAAAAAACGTATCGAGATTGCCGAGCATCTTCGTTATCTTCCTATGGGATACTTCAACGAAAACAGTCTTGGAGAAATTACTTCTGTAACAACAAATACAATGGAGTCTGTAGGTGATGTTGCAACCCGTGCTGTAATGATGGTGTTCCAAGGCTTACTCGATACTTCGCTTATTATTGTAATGCTATTCTTCTTTGACTGGAGAATTGCTCTGGTTGCACTTGCAGGCTTTGGACTTTTTGAATTTGTAAATCTGTTTATGCGTGTAGCTGTACGTGATGTTTCTGCCCAAAAGATTAAGGCTGATGCTGCTGAGATTGGAAAAGTCCTGGAATACATTCAGGGAATTGCAGAAGTAAAAGCATACAACCTTGCAGGAAAACGACGCCGTGAACTTAATTCTGTTATTGAAAAACGCCTGAAGATTCTCATTAAAATGGAGATGCGTTGTATTCCTGTTTCAAACTTACAGTCGTTAGTTGCAAAACTAAGCGGAGTTGCAATGATGCTCGCTTCGTTATATTTCTATTTTGCTGGAACGATGGACTTAGCAAACTGCAGTACAATGCTTGTTTGTTCATTTATGCTGTTCAATGCTCTTGAGGCCGGCGGAAATTATTCGGCGCTTTTGAGAACAATTGATATTGGCGTAACAAAGGCAAGTAAGATTCTCGCACTTCCGACTATGAATATTGAGGGTAGGGAGCGACCTGCGGAGCAGGAAAAAACAGTCCAGTGGACTGTTTTTAGCGAGTCTCCGAGCAGCTGTGCTGCGAAGGCGGA
>JAEEGL017150445.1_pt1 | contig 32932 bp, 30 predicted proteins | sample 9134231 | NCBI WGS metagenome assembly JAEEGL01 (sample SAMN16246548, study PRJNA631951) | gut metagenome | biome: gut microbiome; feature: rumen; material: fiber-attached | host: Bos | place: Iran: Karaj | collected 2018-10
GATATTCGGAATAAGTTCTAAAAGATTTTTTCTGATTTCTCTTTCGGTCGGCTGCTCTTTATCGATCAACACATTCGTCGAATCGCAAACAAAGACGTCTATACCTTCTTCGGAAGCTCGTTTTAAGCCTTTTTCATCAAAAGATTGGATTGACAACACGTTGTCATCAAGGCGCCAGTCGGTTGCGTGAAACACATTGCCGTACGGGCTTTTGATAAATAAACCGCACGTTTCGGGAACAGAGTGAACAAGTGACAGAAACTTGACTTTAAAAACCTCTGTTTCAACAGTGTCGCCCGCGCGGACCACTTTAAGCGGCACAATATCTTCCATCTGATATTCTTTTAAGCGTTCTTTCATTAAACCCGCGGCAAGCGGAGTGGCATAAACCGGACATTTCACCGACGGCCAAATATGAGCAATCGCGCCCATGTGATCTTCATGCGCATGTGTGATGAAAATTCCTTCAATATCGCCTTCGAATTGTTTTAAAAAATCCGGCGAAGCATAGCACATATCCATTCCCGGATAATCGTCATTTAAGAAACCGTAGCCGGTATCAACGACAATCCATTTGCCATCGGCTCCGTAGGCATACATATTCATTCCGATTTCATCGGCACCGCCGATCGGCACAAAATATAGTCCTTTTTCAAAGGTATTTGTCATTTTTTTTCCTTAAAATAAATCACCGGCGAAAATATTTTTTAAACCGTCTTTTGTTTTTAAAATCAGTTCTCCGTTTGGCCCTAAATTTTCAAAAACACCTTTAAATTCTTCGCCGTTTTGTTTTATAATCACTTTTTTACCACGATTGTAGGCGTTGTCAAGCCATGTTTGACGGATAACTTCAAAGCCGAATGCTTCATATTTTTCTTGAAGTTTATCAAAATTTTCGACCAATTTTTTTAAGACATCTTTTCTGTCTGCCGTCACGCTGAAATCGGCAAGGCTCGTGATTTTATACATCGGATTTTCAACTTTCGGCGCATGGGCAACGTTAATGCCGATGCCCATAACCCAATAATCATCAGGCCCCTTTTCAAACAAGATGCCTGAAATTTTTTTACCCTCAACAAAAACATCATTCGGCCACTTGACTTTGACATCTTTTAACGGGGCAAAAAAAGCTATCGTTTTCCAAACCGCCAAACCGCTTAAAAGCGCGTAGTGCGTCAGTTTCGGCATTTCTATTTGATAAGCAAAAGAAACAAATAAATTCCCCGTTTGTCCTTCCCATGTGCGTCCCAAACGCCCCCGTCCGCTTGTTTGAACCGCGGCAGAAACAATACACGGCGCTTTAACCTCTTTCAAAAAACGAAGGACCGAATCGTTTGTGCTGTTTGTTTCTTTTAAATCTTCCCAAAACCATTTGCCTATTTTTTTCATCCGATTATCCCATATTGAACAAAATATCTGTCTGGAAGAGCAGAATTTTCGGCTTAAACATCAGTGCAAACAGAAAAATGCTGTATATCAAAAGGTAAACATACGATGCCGTATCAACCCTGTCAAAACTGTTTTTCCGCGGCAACATATAAACGCTTTGTATTGTCTTGAAATAAACAGGAATTAAGCCTAACGCTCCAAACAATATCAAATATACCCAAAAAACATGGTCCGCCACTCTGCTCAGCGCAAGATATTGCATAACAAACCCGATAAACGGCGGCAATGCACCCGAAGAAATGATTAAAAGCAAAAAGGCAGCCGAAATATAAGGGCGCATTGATACCATGCCTTCCAAATCGTTGATTGTTGAGGCATAATTGCCGTTAATTTTAAAAGTATAAAAGCAGACGTATATGCCAAGCATTAATATCAGATAAAGTTCTACATATATATAACTGCCGACCAAAGCTTCCGTTGTTAAAATTCCCATCAGCAAAAGCACAACGCCCGTATGATAAAGCCCGACAAACGCAAAGATTTTGCGCAGGAAACGGCTCGTGTTTGCACCGAGAGAACCGCATATTATCGACAACGCGCCGAATCCGAAGTAAAGTTTTTTCAAATTATCCGTGCTTAAAGAAAAAAACTCAACATTTAATTTGAAAAACACGCTCCAAAAGGCTAACAGCGGCACAACGCTAAAATATGCCGCCACAGGCAAAATCAACGGTGAAATGCTGTCTGCCAACCAGAAATGGAAAGGTGCCGCACCGATTAAAAACAAAAAGACACAAAAGATACTGACAATAACGGCCATTTTAATGAACGGTGTTGCAGTTACAAGGGCTTCGGCCGCATTTTGATAGAAAAGCCCGTCGTGTCTTAAAAAGTAAATCGCGACAAGAAGCAAACATAGCAAAAAGCCCGCAACGACAGCATACCGAACACCCGTGTGATAAAGTTCTTCGCTTTGTTTGCTTTGGCGGAATAACAAAAATTGAAACACTGCCAACCCTGCAAAACCAAATGTTAAAACCCCGAAATGCGCCGATTTGATAAAAATTAAAAGAAAAAATAAAATACCTAACGCCAAGACGCAAAACCTTGTTTGTGATACTTCTTTCAGTAACACAAAACTTTTAGATGAAAGTGTCAGCCATATATATGCCAAAAATACCGTTAATGTGAAGGAAAGCGCCGTATAAGAAGAAGATATTAAATAAGGTGATAAAAAGCTTTTATTGTAAAACAAAATGCTAAAAAAGGCACTTATCATTGCCGTTGTTTTGGTGATTTTGAACGGAAGTTTTGAATTCGGTTCGACAAACACGGCATTTAAGAGCAACAGACTCATGCCAATTAAAATTGTGATTTCAGGCAAAGCATATAAAATATTTTCAAACATTCATTCTTCCTTGTTAAAAAACAAACCACAACGGCTTTATAAGCGAGAGCAGAAGCACAATCATCAACATCAGGCAGATGACAAATGTAAATACATCAATATCTTTAATTTTCACATCCGAATTGAAAACACACGTTTCTTCTTTGAGCGTGTAAAGACTTTGAAGCAGCGAAATGCCGGCCAGGGTCATAATAATCACGACGAGCGTTCCCGAATATAAATTAAAATTAAAGATTTCGGAGACAATCATAAAATTGTTCCAGAAAAACGCCGAAACAGGCAGTCCTATTGCCGCAATAACAAATAAGAAATAAGCAATTGAGGCGCGCGGCATCAAACATAAAATGCCTTTTATCGACGCATTTGCTCTTTGGCTTTGCTCCAGCATGTGCGCCTGCAGAACAATCAAGCATGAACTGATCAGCAAAAACGAAAAAACGCAGTATGCGATATTGATACGAATGGCGCTTGTGGGCAAAAACACCGCAAGCAAATACAGCAAATCATATACGAAGACATAATTATAAAGCTTTTGAGACGTATTTGAATGGATATAACTGCCGACTGCGGCAAAAATCATTGTCAGCAGACATAAAATTTGAAACATCGGCGAAAGCACGGAAATCTCAAAGGGAATGTTAAGCGGCCAACAACGCATAAAGCCGTAGATACCGGTAATCGGCATAATGTGAAGCGTTATGAAAGCCAGCGGATTTTTTAAAGATGCCGCCACAGATGTCATTGAATGATGGAAAGGCCATACCGGCAAGCGCAAGACAAAGGCTGCGAACAAACCGCCCCAAACCAGAACGGCTGATTTTAAGGCAAAGTGCAACTTGTCTAAATCCGAAATCAAAATATTGCTTCCGTTTTTCGCCAAAATTAAAATACATGCGGCTAAAAGCAGCAAAGCCCCCGTAAAATGATGCAAAGCCAATCTTAAAAGCATTTTGTGCTGGCGCTCGGACATCGTTAGCGCAACCAGCATATACAACGGGAAAAGATTGCCCGCAAAACATATATAAAAAGACAAAATATCAAGCGATAAAAAACAACCATTTAAAAACGAGAGATAAACAAGTGCGTAAAACAAAACGCTTTTTGGTGTTTGTTTGTATTTTCTGATACCTAAAACACCCACAAAAACAGCCAGCTGAGTGCTTAAAATAAAAATCAGGCTTAACAAATCGACGCCAAAAGAAAACTTAAATATCGGTAAAAAGGACCATGAATAGTCAACAATATGCTGAATATCTTCCGTGTTAATGTCCGTTTTTGAAAACAAGCCCAAAACAAGCAAAATATTCACAAAGACCGTTAAAAGAGCCACTTCTTCCGTGTTTTTAAATGTTTCATGCGTATTGTCTTTTGATGAAAGCACAAAAACACTTCCGAGCAGCGGCAGTAAAACAATTAAAAACATTAAAGAATGAATATCCATTTTCTACCTTCAATAAAATAAACAAATTGCAAGTAAAATACCCATGACCGTGCACAGCAAATAATAAACCATTCCCAAACGGCTGACATGTCTGTATGTTTTTATTAAAACCGTGTTTATTTTTGAAACAACCGGCGAAACGGTTCGTTCCAGAAAGATAAAATCGGTTAAAAGATTAAAAACAATTCCCGTATGCTTGATCGGACTGATAATAAGGCGCTGATATATCAGACCGAATAAATCTATGTTTTGCAGTTTTGACCTTAAATTTTCTCTCGGTTGTAAAAAAGCGAATGAATGTATATGGCACAAAACAATAAAAGACGCAAAGACGAAACAAAGCGGCCAACAACGCGAAATATCCGTTTTTCCGAAAACAAAGCAAATGCCGATTAAAACAATCATCACAAAAATTGTCCGATAATCATTCTGTTTTAATAAAAATTCGCCTTTCAGCTTTAAGCCGATTTGATAAAACATATATGTCATGACACATAAGAATAAGACGGCAAAGGCAATGATTATAAACAAGTGGTCGTTTGTATATAAATTTATAATCTGCAGCGAAAATGCCGCGATATCAGCGATAAAGGCCGCCAAAACAAAATATAAGGACAGTTTGTTTTTGGCATGGTTTCGGTCAATTTCATAATGAAGATAATATAAGCAAAGATTAAAAATAAACAGCAAAATCAAAATGTTGGAAAAATGGATATTCCATATAAAATTACTCTTTTCAATGAGTTTTACCAAAAAAGCAATGTTGAGCATATTGCAATAAACAAATTTTTCTTTAATTTGCGGATTTAAAACTGCCCAGACGCCGCCCCACAACATTGTCAGCCCGACCATAATGTTCAAAAACGGCAAAAATGACGGCGAAACAACAAGCAACGGATAAAACTTAACAAACAGAATCAATGCCGCCATCGGTGTTGAAAGGTATGGCAAAAAATAAAGATTATGAAATTTTGCGCTTTTTAAATCGAGCCAATAGCCTTGGAACAGGAAAAATCCGAACTTAACAAAAAGGCTCAGCATAATCACAAACATGATAAAATCACGATGGCGCCCCGTTTCGTAGTAGTGAGAAATATTGCCGACATCTAAATTAGGCAATTTCCCCTGCAACATCGCCAACACCAGAAACAGCCCCATATCTGCCGCGAAATTGTATAAACTGTAACGTTTGCCCGCATTTCTGTCGCGAATGAGAAGCTGGCTTAAAATGTCTATAATAAACACAAAAGTGATGATTTGAATAAAATTATTGCCCGCTATGAGCATAATAAACGATATCAGATTTAAGACAAAGAAACCGGCAACCGCTTTTTTTTGCGGTTCGTAACGGAAAATGATGTTGTTAAACAACGCCAGAATCGTGCTTACAAAAAACGGAAAGATTAAAATATAGTTTTGTAAAGACGAAATTATTTCCAATTTAATGTTGCCGCTTTGCTCATGGTCCAATAAATATGTTTGAACAGAATCATAGCCAACTCTGTAATCAAGAATAAAAAAGAAAAAAACCAGAGAAACAAAGCCCGTTATGGCCGTCGACAAAATAAAATCATACTTTTCACGTGTGCGAATAAGCGAAAACAGCCCGATCAGCAAAAGATATAAAACCGTCTCATGAAGCATTTTGTGTCTTTTCAAAAAAAATTAAGGGCTGTCGCCCTTAAAAGGTTTTGTTTTATTTAATCAGTCCAACAAAGCTCTGACGTCTTTCACGATACGAACAGGAGCCTTATATTCCCTAATCACTTCATCATCACTGATTTCGACAATCTGCATTTCCGAAACAGATTTCAACGGTTTGTGCGCACCTTCGGCGATGTCGTCAAAGAAAACCGTGCTTTCATGACTACGGTATAAAAGCGCATATTGCGTTCCATCATATACAAAGAGCGGATTTTCAGCGCCGCCGTTGCGTTGTTGAATAATCAGCAAAATTTCGCCTTTATCATTTTGAAGAATATCATATCTGCTTCTTGAACCTTCTTGTGCTTTATTTTCAGCCATTGGAAACCTCTATCGAATTATTAACATATCATTTGTGTTGCATCTTAACACACAATTATTAACAAATAAACAGCATTTTTATTTTTTTTAACTTTTTTTATTTTTTTTATTGACACGGCATTTTTTATCTTTTATATATCCTCTCATTGAAGTGAGGGCTCGTAGCTCAGTCGGTAGAGCATTTGACTTTTAATCAAAGGGTCGTGGGTTCGAATCCCGCCGGGCTCACCAATAAAAAAGATGACTTAATGTCATCTTTTTTTTGTGTGAGGCGCAGATTTGTTTATTTGCAAGCCGATGACTATCGAGCGCAACAAATGTTACAAATCAAGTGCCCGACGAGTTCTTAGTGATATGAAATGAGCTTAGAACTCTAGACACCAATAAAAAAACCACCTGCAAGGGTGGTTTTTTTGTTACTGCAGATTTGCTGTTATGAGAGACATATACTCGAAATCTGTTCCGTTAAAGCGCACTGCCATTAAAGGACAGCCTTTGTGGTAGTTGATGCTGGAGTATTCCGTTGACAGGAGATAGTGTGCGCCCTCAACCGGCGTTTCAAAAGCATCCACACTCGGGAAATATTCGCCGAACTGGCTTCCGAGATAGTCATCATGGTAGCGCACTTGAAGATAGCCGTAGAACGTGTTCTCGGGGTTGTTTTCATCAACAGCCAGGCCCACCCAAACCGGGACACCTTCTTTCAGACGCGGTGCGACGGAAACAAAGCGATGCGACTTATATTCCCTTCTGTCAAACAAGTGCATGTTCATCAAGCGAAGCGCCGTTGCTTTATCAAAGGCAATGTTTGCACGCTCGGTATAGGTCGTAATGGTGCGAATCCCTTTATCCGTCTCAAAAACGACCTTTTTCTGATCGTTTTCATAAACAAAGTTGTCTGCACGCCGCCATGCGTACTCATCAAAATACGAAACCCAGCGACCCTGCTCGTATTCTTCATCAAAGATAAAGTATTGTTCTTCACCTTCGACTTTTAAGACCCAATACGGACGGTTTCTTTTTCCATATTCCGAGCCATACCCGACGAAAGCCGGTTCAAACCTAAAATCTCCTCGCGGAGCTGATGTCGGATTGCGCCTTGCGCAAATCTGAGAAGCGACAATGATGTCGTCAATTGATTTAATAATTTCCATATCTCATTTTATTTAGATTGACATAATTATAGTTTATTTAGCTTGACGATAATCAATTTTTTTTGATTTGTAAATTGTTTTTTCAATATTTTTCTCACACTTTGTTTCGTTTTTTTACAACAAAAAGCCCACCTTTTCAGATGGGCTTTTGTGTCATGAAAATTATTTTTAAAATGCTAAATCTTTTTTGAGCGAATCGAGATCAGATTTAATCTTTTCTCTTTTTTCAACCATTTCGGCCTTTTTAGCTTCACGCATTTTTTCTCTTTGAGCTCTTCTTTCTTGCGCTGCTGCTTTTCTTTCTTCTATTTTATCTTTGATTTCGGCTTTTTTGGCATTGACTCTTTCTTCAACCTCTGTCTTCGTTTCTTCTACTTTTTGCTCTGTTTCTAATTTTTGGGCTTCGATTGCATCAATCTTTTCTTGAGCTCGTGTCGCAGGACCGACCAAATCAATCGCATTGGCATTAACAATGCCGAAACCTAAAACAAAAGCTGCCGCTAATAAAATTTTTTTCATAAAAAATCTCCTATTAAATGAAAACATACAACGCTTTTTATTTTAAAAACAACACTTCAAAAATTCAACTTCAAAAAGAAACTTATGCAATTTTTTTAAAAAAATTATTTGTATTTTAACATATCGCCTATATATTTCATATTCAGAAGGTGCGATATGATTCAGATAAACCCTCAGATTTTGGCTGTTGCCACTTTAATTGTTTGCTATGTTATTTTGTTTAGCGAAAAGATAAATCGTGCCGTCACCGTTTTGCTCGGAACTTCGTTTTTGATTTTTACCGGCGTCCTTACTCAAGAAACAGCCATTAACAGCATTGATTTTAACACCCTTGCGCTTTTAATCGGCATGATGGTTATTGTCGGTATTGCCGAAAAATCAGGCGTTTTTCAGTATCTTGCCATTTTCAGCACCAAAATCGTTAAGGCTTCACCCCGCGGTATCTTATTGATGATGGGTATTATTACCGCCGTTCTTTCCGCTCTTCTTGATAATGTAACGACCGTTTTGCTCATCGTCCCCGTTACTTTTCAGATTACGCGAAATTTATATATTACGCCCTTCCCTTTTTTTTTTATGGAAATTTTTGCCTCAAATATCGGCGGAACGGCAACGCTTATCGGTGATCCGCCGAATATTTTAATCGGTTCTGCCCTTAATCTTTCGTTTATGGATTTTGTTGTTGAGCTTTTGCCCATTGTGATGATTAATCTTATTTTGTTGCTTTTTATCTTTGACTTGTTTTACGGACGGAAGCTTCATGCAACGGATGAAAATAAGCGCAGTCTTTTGAGCATTGAGCCAAAAGATATGATTACCGACAAAAGCCTTCTTTTAAAATCGCTTTTTGTTTTGACCACCGTTTTAGCGGGTTTTATTTTAGCCGAACACATACATCTTCAAAACGGAACGATTGCTCTTTTCGGCGCCTCTTTGATGCTTTGGCTCTATACTTTCAAAGACGAACATATCAAACGGGATCAAAAAGTTGAAGATGCCTTTTCGCTCGTCGACTGGACGACAATTTTCTTTTTCGCCGGATTGTTTGCCATTGTGTTCGGGCTTGAGACCACCGGTCTTTTAGAAATTTTAGGCGATAAATTGATTCATATCGTTCAAAACAGCGTTCAAAAAGCCGCCTTTGCCATTTTATGGATTTCAGCCGTTGTTTCTGCGTTTATTGATAATATTCCTTTTGTTGCAACGATGATTCCGACCTTAAAATCGATGGAACCGCAAATGGGCGGCAGAGAAGCGATGATGCCTGTTTGGTGGGCACTTTCACTCGGCGCTTGTTTGGGCGGGAACGGTTCTTTAATTGCAGCTTCGGCCAATGTTATTGTTGCCGGTTTTGCTTCAAGAGAAAACAACCGTATTTCTTTTGCAAAATTTTTGCTTTGGGGGTTGCCTGTCATGTTTGTTTCTGTCGGGCTTGCCATGGTTTATCTTTATTTTTTACACTTTCTATAACATAAGGCGGACTATATGGATTACTTAAATTTTATAACAGACCCGAAATGGATTGCTTCCGCTATTGTTATTTTTTGCTATATTGTTCTTTTCAGCGAAAAGCTCAATAGAGCCGTTACGACATTATTTTCTGCCACATTAATGATTCTTTGCGGCATTTTGAGCCAAAATGAAGCCTTTCATGCCATTGATTTTAACACAATTTCGTTGTTGGTCGGTATGATGGTTATTGTCAGCATCACAGAGCGTTCCGGTTTGTTCCAGTTTGTTGCTGTTTGGAGCGCTCAAAAAGTTAGAGCTAATCCTTTAGGGCTAATGGTTATTCTTGCCTTGGTTACGGCTGTCTTTTCCGCTTTTTTGGATAATGTAACGACTGTTTTACTTATTGTTCCCGTTACTTTTCAGATTACGCGTAAGTTACAAATTACGCCTTATCCTTATTTGATTTTAGAAATTTTCGCATCCAATATCGGCGGAACGGCAACGCTCATCGGCGATCCGCCGAACATTTTAATCGGGTCGGCGCTTAATCTTTCGTTTTTAGATTTTATTAAAACCCTCGCTCCGGTCGTTGTTTTAACCATTTTAACCTTGATTCTTTGCTTTGCGCTTATTTGGGGCAAGAACTTGCAGACAACCGATCGAAACAAAGCTGCCGTTATGCGTATGAATGCAAAATCTAATATTGTCGATAAAAAACTTTTATATAAGTCTCTGTTTGTTTTGTCTTTGGTTATTTTCGGTTTTATTATGGCCGAAGAAATAAATGTGGCTAACGGCGTTATTGCCCTTTTGGGGGCATCTCTGCTTTTGCTGCTGTACACTTTCAATGACAATGTTTATCATCGTGATGAGAAAACCGAAGAAATGTTCAATCTGGTTGACTGGACAACGATTTTCTTTTTCGCCGGTCTTTTTATGGTTGTTTTCGGACTTGAGAAAACGGGTGTTTTAGAATTATTGGGGCAAAAATTTATTGATTTGACCGATGGCAGTTTGAAACGCGCCACCTTCATTATTTTAGGTATTTCCGCTGTTGTCTCAAGCGCTATTGACAATATTCCTTTTGTTGCAACAATGATTCCGATGCTCAAATCGATGGAAGAAAGTTTAGGCGGACGCGAAGCTATGATGCCGGTTTGGTGGGCTTTATCCTTAGGGGCGTGTTTCGGCGGAAACGGCTCACTCATCGGTGCGTCGGCAAACGTTATTGTTGCCGGGCTTGCTTCCCGTGAAGGTCATCCCATTAAGTTTTTGGGATTTTTGCTGTGGTCAATTCCTGTGATGATTGTTTCTGTTTTAATCGCCGGGATTTATTTATATCTCAAATATTTCGCTTTCTAACGGTTTTGTGATTTAAGCTGCAATACTCTATTATAAGCACGGATACTTTCTGCTCCGATCGGTTTTAAAAGTTGCTCGTAGTCCAAAAGCTTAAATGTTATGTGATCTTTTATTGTCGGATTGTTTTTAATTGAACGCAAAACTGTGCGAACAAAAAAGTCATTTAGTTTTGACCCCAATTCCATTCCTCGATATTTACGCTTTATGCTTTCATATTCTTCTATAATATCTTTCTTTTCTGTCAAATAATATGCTTTCATTTCATCTTTGGAAATATTTATTTCTTTTGTCGGCTCAATCAGCCATTTTTTGTATTTAACTGAGTATAAAGAGAGAAAATCAATTTGTTTGCTTGAAATTTTGATGTCAACAAGGCGCTTACCAACATGAAAGCTGTAACCTTGACTGAAAAAACCGTTCAATTGTGTGGCTAAAAATTTATCCATATGTTCGCTGTCTTTAGCGAGCCATTTGCAACCTTTGTTATGAACCTCAACACGCATATCAATATCTGAACTGTCTTTATAAAAATAGCCGGAGCTTGAACCTGTTAATGTTATATCTGTAACTTCAAGGCCTTCAATCGGAGAAATGACGCTTTCGATTAGCTTTTGAGCATATCTTAAAAGAATTAGGCGCATATTTTCATGCATTTGATTGTTTTCATCAAAAAGCCATGGCGCAAGTGTTTCGCGCGGGGTGAGCAAACGTTTGATCGTTTCGTCCAAATTAAATTTTTCCATCTTCGACTTTCCCCGCATAGTAGCTTTCAGATTTTATAATTTCCTTTTTAAAATGTTCCCGAACCTTAAAGATATCCAGCGCCAACAATAAATTATAAGCCAATGAATATTCGCCTTCCGGGCTGTTTTCTTTTGCATCCATTCCTTTTTTTGCCAGTTCATCAAAATATTTTTTAATAACAGCACAGCTTTCCGGCACGTATATACCCGCCTCGTTTTTTGGTAAGTTGTCCAGATGAGCGTGAAAATCATCATTTAACTTTGCATATTCCTGAAAGAAAAAATCTAGATCATATTTAAAATTTTGAAAGTTTGGTTCTTTATTCCATTTATTGCGCATAACAGACCAGTTTGCAGAAGTAATATCTTTAGACTTACACAGTTCAAAGAAAAGCGGATGATCATACACCTTAAACACAAAACCACGTTTTCCGAGTGATGTCCACATATTCCGAAGCGTTTCATCAGGCAAGCCCGTATCTATAACAAACGCAATCTTTATCGGGGTTGTTGATGTATGAACCGAGCTGCAAATCGGACCATAACAGACAATATCCGAAACTGACGTTTTTAAGACCGACAGCAACTCTAATTTTATTAAAGGGAAAGCTTTACGAATGTGATTTGTAACCTCATTATGCATTTCATTTTGATAATTAAAAATATCGCGCGCAAGCATACCATTGCTTTGCAACAATGGGGCTATCATATCACGGGCTGTTTTTTCGCTTAATTCCATTTTATATTCTTTATTATTTTAACCGCTTCTTTAGTCTTACATGTTTTAAAAAGACTTTTCAATCTTTTTCTTCAGATAAATAAAAAACGAGATTTCTCTCGTTTTTTGTTTCTAATCTTTATGTCGGAAAGTAATTCGCCCTTTCGTTAAATCATAAGGCGTCATTTCAATATCGACTTTATCGCCGACCATAACCCGAATGCGGAATTTGCGCATTTTTCCGGCCGTATGTGCTAAAATCTCGACACCGTTTTCAAGGCGAACGCGAAACATTGCGTTCGGCAGCTTTTCAATCACTTCCCCTGTTAATTCCAATAGTTCTTCTTTGCTCATAAAACCCTCTGTTTTTCTTATTTTGCTATATTCTATAATCTTATTTTTTTTGTTTTGCAACAATTTTTATCAGTTTTCTGCATATAAAAACAAACTTTGGATTATCTTTTTGCTTTCGGAAATTTGAGCTCAAAGATTGTTCCCTGTTTTAAAATGCTTGATACGGAAATTGAGCCTTTATATTTTTCAACCAGCGATTTGACTATTGCCAAACCCAACCCCGTGCCTTGAAGACGGCTGTTTTGGCCTTCGGAATAAAACGGCTCGAAAATGTGTTGTAATTTGTCTTTTTCAATTCCGATGCCTGTATCTTTTACTTTAACGATAACATCATTTCTGTCTTTATCTGTCGTTATTTTAAGCTCTCCGCCCGAAGGCATCGCTTTAATGGCATTTTGCGCTAAATTTAATATAATCATTTTAAAATCTGCCTGATTGCCTAAAATATTATTTTCGGTATTTGCAAATTGGCATAAAATAGTTGTTCCGTTGCGTTTGGCTTCATAATCAAGCAAAGACACAACTTCTTCAATACTTGTTCTGACATCAAAAATTTCTTGAGCTTCGGGATTGTTTCGCGCTAATTTTAAAAGTCTTTCCGGAATGCCGATCGTCGATAAAATTTGATCATATATCAGTTTAATATATTTATCGTATTCTTGTCTGTTTTCGAGGATTTTATCTGATTGTTCCATCAGATTTTCAATTATCATGCGTATTGAGCCTAAATTGTTTTTGATTTCGTGTGCAACAGACGTTGATAAAAATCCGAGCGAAGATATTTTTTGCTGATGAGAAAAACGTATGTCATCACTCAAATCACGAATGGATTCGATAATATAAAAATCATCTTTTTCTTTTCCCAGAACCCGCAACGGAGCCGCGTTAATCGATAACGGGCGCCCTTCAAAGTTTTGAACCATGCTGATATTACGCATTTTAGGATTTTTGATTTCTTTAAAAGGACAGCTAAACATGCCATGCGGACACGGTTTGTCGTATCCGTATGCCTGAAAGCACTTTTCCGTATGTCCCAAAGCGCTAAATTGTTTGGTATAAGCTTTATTTGATAACACAATGTTATAATTTCGGTCAATCACACGAATACCGTCAGGAATGGTATCTATCAATAACTGCAAAAAAAGTTCGGAATTTTTAATCTCCGTGATGTTATTTTCGATGTTTGAAATCATCGTATTAAATGTGGTTGCCAATGTATCAACTTCATCGAAAAAAACTTGTTTTTTATCAACCGGTATACGATGCGAAAAATCACCTTTCGAAACCAATTTTGTCGCCTCTGAAAGCCTGTTAATCGGACCTATCACCCAACGCTGCAAAACAAATCCCAAACAGAAAATCGAAAACAACGATAGCAAAGAACTAATACCGATAATTTTCATACCGGCTAAAAATGCTTGAGATTGTTCATTGAAATTTTTTTGCAAATCTTCATTAATTTTTCGCTCATAAGTCAGTTCTTCCTGTTTGTCCGAAAGATCCGTTGCCATTTTGGGCGAAATTTTAACATGAATTTTGTTGAGCTCACGCTGCAGACTGATGTTTTCATGTAAAAGGTTCATAACATATTGATTACGTTTTGACAGGGCCGTATGATCTTCGGAATATTTTTCGGCGTAGATTAATGTAAACATTGATAAAAAAAGCGTCGCCATAAAAACGAAAAGTGTAAACACCGTATAAAAAATCTTTTTCTTTAAACTGAAATACATTTTTATTCCTCAAATTTATATTGTTCTTCTAATTTTGCATCATCAATGTTGTGAAGCTTATAATATGTGAGCGTATAGTCCAGCAAGCCCGCAAAATTTTGCAAATCGCTGTCTAAAATCATGCTCCAGTCCATGCGTTTTCCATATAAATCATTTTCATTTTTTCGGGACAATGCGCGTATTTCCCGAAAGGTTTCATAATTTACATTGCTGTTTATCTTTAAGACATAATCTCTGACAGATGCTTCAAGAGAGGGATATATTTTATATTTATAACCGTCCTCCTTATCTTCGACAGGCTCCAGCCCTTCTTCTTCAAACCAAACTTTTGCTTTAAAAAGATTGTTCGCCTGAACCGCAATACGCGATGTTCCCCAATCGGTATAAATTGCAGCTGCGGCAACGACAATGGACGGAGGCACGACATCTATCTTCTTTTTCAGTCCGTTTAACAATCTTATATATTTGCGCGTATCTTTATAAGGTGTTACCACATCATATTTTTGAGCTAAATTATCAATATAATACCGATCTGCTTTATCAAAATCTTTCGTCTGTTCAAAATCGTATTCAATGGCTTCTATTGTTTCGCGTTCGTCTAAAATTTCTTCATTTATTTTCAACACAAGCGGAATAAGTATTTTCATAAATATACGATTGCGTTCCGTTTTATCTGTTTGAAGCGCAAAATCTTCCGGAATGTTTTTTACAAAAATACGCGGATATTCGTTGCCCTCGGGATTAATATAAGTATCGTAATACAAATCTTGGAACATTTCCGTCAGTTTTTGTGTGTCGCAATCGACTAAATATATGCCGCTTTCATCAACAAAATACTTGGGCTCGGATGCCAAAACCTCAAAACCGAAAAGCAAGCAAAATATAAATATTTTTTTAAACATCTTAACCTTCCCTTTGTACCGAGTGAATATCCTTGATGTATTTTTTTAATATGCCTTCCACCGCATTTTTTAATGTTTCGGCGGCATGAGGACAACCTTTACAGCGTCCGTTTAAACGCACCGACAAAACACCATCTTTAAATTTTATAATTTCTATATCGCCTCCGTCACGTTGTAAATACGGTCGTACCTGAGATTCTATTAATGCATTCATTTGCGATAAAATTTGCTGCGATTGTGTATTTTTAAAATTTTTAAAATCGTAATCAACAATCTCTGCCATAATTCGCGGTGTTAAAAAAGACCAATCCGATGAAGCCTCTTTTTGTACGAACAACATATCCGGAAGGAGCAAAACCTTATCTATATGCCCAATACTTAAAATATTTTGCAGTAACTTTGATGTTTTTTTATCTCCTTTTTGCGCAAACTCAATTTCATAAGGCGCTAAAACCGTTTGCGAAAAATAAAAATTTCGGACATTTTTGTTGAATGTATCTTCTATCTCAATCAGCATTTTTGATATTCCTTATCGCTTCGTTTAAGGCTACTTTCGATTTAAGCACAAAATATGCTAATTCAAATAAATGATTCGGAACCGTCAAACTGCCGGAATGTCCGTTTCGAACCATTTTCGGCTGTATTAAAATTGCTTTTTCAAGTGATTTTAATATTTGAGACGCATCAAAATTCATGTCTTTTTGAACAGATTTAATGAGCATATAATCGGCATATAAATGACCTTGTGCCCGATAAAAAATGTTGTCTGCTTTCATTTGAACGCCTAAATCTATGCCTTTTTGGAGTTTTTGCTCAACGAATGTCAAATCTTCTTTGATGCTTTCCAAAATTTTGATTAATATGTCTTTGTTTACTGTCGCTTTTTCATTAAATTGCAGCAAATTTCGCCTTGATTTACGATATTGAGATGTCGAAGAAGGCTCCAATTTAAAGTCTGCCGTTTTTGAAAAAAGCCACACATTTGCCGGGTAGTTCAAAAAAGAATCCGCTTTATTCAGTTCTTTGATATTTAATTCAACCGCGGCCACATGAATTGCATTTGAAAGACTCTCAATCAGCCCTTTTTGAAATGAGGGCATATTATCCAAAATCGAAGCCGGAAAAATAAACGGCAGATTCGGCGTAAACATGTGGTCGTCAATTTCTCTTTTAATTAAATCGGCTGATGTTTGAATAAACGTGTATCCTTGCTGTGCTTTCTTTATTTCAAAATTAAGGCTTTTATCTATATTTTCCGTCAGCATACTGCCCGCAAAATAGTATAAAAATACGCAAACAGGTGCAACCACAGCAACGGATTTCCACGATGTTTTCAGGTATATAAAGGCTTTTTCGGACAAATCGGCAAGCTCTTTTGCCGCTTTTTTCAAAAAATCGATTATTCGTTTTTTTATCATTTATCCCCTCGCCTTTTTTAAGAAAGTTTTCATCAGCTCGGATAAATTCAAAATACGCAACGCAACGGCAAGACCGAAGAAACTGATCAAGCCCCAAGCACCCAGAGCTCCAAGAATTGCTAATTTAAACAGGAAATGATATTTAAGATAATCGCCGCACAATGCGTTCAGAACATACTCAGCCCCGATAACAAAGCCCCCCATCACCATTGAAGCCAGCATAATTTTCAAAATTTTGAACCCAAGCGCTTTTGAAAAACGCCAAAAGCCTCGTTTTTGAAGACCGTATATGTATTGAAACAGCGAAACAAACGCCGCAATGGTTGTCGCCGATGCAATACCGACATGCCCGAACGGCAACATCAACATTAAGTTAAAGCTAAAGTTCACGGCAAAGACAACCGCACTGAACTTAACCGGCGTTACCGTATCGCCTCTGGCAAAAAAGTTAGGCATTAAGGCTTTGACCAAAACATAACACGGCAGACCGACAGCATAAGCCATCAGTGCATAAGACGTTTTAATCGTGTCCGCCGATGTAAATTTACCGTGTTCAAACAGAACATTAATCATCGGACGCGCCAAAACAATCATTAAAACCGCCGCGGGAATCGACAGCAAGGCCGCATATTCAACCGCTTTATCTTGCGTTTGTTTGCTTTCCGCCATATTTTGCGCTTTGAGTTGTTTTGATAAAATCGGAAGCAACGCCACGCTGATAGCCGCACCGACAACACCCAACGGCAATTGTTGAAGCCTGTTCGCGTAATAGAGCCAAGAAATAGCGCCTGTCCCGACCAATGAGACCAAAATCGTGTCAACAACCATGTTGATTTGGTAAATTCCGGCACCGACAACCCCGGGTGCGATACGCTTAAAGAGCGTTTTGATTTCGTCCTTTTCCATGATTTTTTTGATATGAACGTATGGCTTGATTTTAACATCTATTTTATCAAGCGCATATTTTAACCAAAAAATTTCCAACACACCCGCAAGCGTAATTGCCGCCGCAAAACCGTATGCCGGCGTTTGCATAAACGGAACAAAAACGAAACCGGATAAAATCATTGTTAAATTTAAAATAATCGGCGCTGTTGCCGGTGCCGCAAATTTTTCAAACGAATTCAAGATACCTGCTTGAAAAGAAACGATTGAAATAAACAGCAAAAACGGAAAAGTAATGCGGCACAGTGATGTTGCCAGTTCGATTTTTCCGGCATCTCCCGCAAAACCCGGCGCCAAAACCTGCACAACATACGGCATCAATATTTCAAAGGCTAAGACAAAAATAAGCAGGAAGAAAAACAAAATTGACACGGCTTGAGAGGCAAAAAACATTGACTTTTTCTTGCCTTCCGACACCAATTTTTGCGAAAAAAGAGGCACAAAAGCACTTGTAAACGCACCTTCGGCGAACAAACTTCGGAACAGGTTAGGCAGTTTGAACGAAACAAAAAAAGCATCTGATGCCATCCCCGCACCTAAGAAATTTGCTAAAACCATATCGCGCACGAATCCTGTCATGCGGCTGATGAGTGTAAAGCCTCCGAAAGTGGCTATCGATTTGAATAATGACATTTTTCTTCCGTTTTTTGTTTTATTTGCTATCAATTTACACAAAAAAACTGCTTTTGCAAAATGCAAAAAAAACTTTTACACGGATAAAAAAAAAGACTTGACAAAACCTTTTTTATATGTTAAGTTTAGACAAAATAGTTCAAATAAGGATAAATAAAATGAACGAGAAAGGCATACTTAAAAAACTTGCTAAATATAAGAAAAATGTTATTGCTTCCGGTGAATCAAAGGATAATGTTTTGTCACTTCTTATAGAATTGGAGAGCCGGAATCCGAAATCGGTCGTCAGCAAATATATGGATGCGAAAATGCACGAAGAGGGAGCCGTAACAGATAATGATAAGCAGGCGACAGCAAAGTTGGAACAATTGAGACAAGCTGTTGCAGCAAAACGTTCCAAAGAATCCTTTGAAAGATAATTAGTTGAAGAGTTTTTTCATCTCCTCCTCCTTGGACCACCCGAAAGGGTGGTCTTTTTTATTGCTCGGGTTCCGTTTTCTTTAAATCTTGAGCAACTTTCGGATGACGCAAAAGCTTTTCGATACGGTCAACTTCGGCAAATGTGTCGTCTGCTCTGAAAGAAATGTCCGGTGTGTATCTCAGCTGTAATTTTGAAGCAATTTGTTTTTTGAAAACACCTTTTTCGGCATTGAGCATTTCAAGCACCAAACCTAAATTTTTGCCGTTTAAGGTCATCACGTAAACCGTGACATATTTCAAATCGGGTGAAACGCGGACTTCCGTGATGGTGATAAAAGCATTGCGGATATCTTCAGAACGCAGATCTCCCCTTTCCAAAACAGAAGTAATGACACGTTTGATTTCTTGGGCGACACGCAACTGACGCTGAGAAGGTTCTTTATGTTCTGCCATGACAGCCTCCTACAATTTTGCCGCGATTGTTTCAAGTTCGTAACACTCAATATAGTCACCGACTTGAATATCGTTATAATTTTCAAAGCTCATACCGCATTCATAGCCTTCGCGAACTTCTTTCACATCTTCTTTAAAGCGTTTGAGCTGTGCCAAGTTGCCGTTATGAATGACGACGTTATCACGGAGCAAACGAACTTTTGAACCACGTTTGACAAGACCTTCCGTAACCATACATCCGCCGACTTTGCCGACACCCGTAATGTTGAAGACTGTGCGAATTTCGGCATAACCCAAAATCTTTTCTTTAATTTCCGGTGAAAGCAAACCTTCAAGACCTTTCTTAACATCATCAACGACATCATAAATAATCGAATAGTATTTGATATCTATGCCATCGCGGCGCGCCATATCACGCGCTTGAGGGTTCGCTCTGACATTAAAGCCGATGATAAATGCGTTTGAAGCCTTGGCAAGTGTAACATCAGATTCGGAAATCGGACCGACTGCCGAGTGCAAAATTTGAACGGAAACTTCTTCGTTCGAGAATTTCGTAATAGCCCCTTCAATAGCTTCAACCGAACCTTGAACGTCTGCTTTGATAATGACGGCCAAATGTTTTGACTCGCCTGATTTAATTTTATCAAGCATTTGTTCCATTGCCGATTTTGCGCTCTTGACGAGTTTCGTTTCGCGCTCTTTTCGGATACGGTAAGAAGTAACTTCTTTGGCTTGAGCCTCATCTTTGACCACAATGAAATTATCACCCGCAGCCGGCGTTCCTTGCAAGCCCAAAACCTCAACAGGCGTTGCCGGCGTGGCTTCCAAAACCTTTTTGCCGTGTTCGTTGAACATTGCTCTCACATGGCCCCATTCTTTGCCGGCAATAAAGATATCGCCGATTTTTAATGTGCCGTTTTGAACCAAAACCGTTGCCACGCTACCGCGGCCTTTTTCCATTTTCGCTTCAATGACAGAGCCTTCGCCTTTGCGGTTCGGATTGGCTTTCAAATCCAAAATTTCAGCCTGTAACAGAATGGCTTCTACCAATTTTTCAATATTGATGCGCTTTTTGGCAGATACTTCGGCACACAAGCTTTCACCGCCCATTTCTTCGACAGCGATACCGTGTTGCAAAAGCTCCGTTTTCACACGCATCGGATCTGCCCCCGGCAAATCTATTTTGTTAATAGCCACAACAATCGGAACTTCAGCCGCTTGGGCATGGCGAATAGCTTCAATCGTTTGCGGCATGATGCCGTCATTGGCCGCTACAACCAAGACAACGATATCCGTTACTTTCGCACCGCGCGAACGCATTTCGGAAAAGGCCTCGTGACCCGGAGTGTCAATAAACGTAATTTTTTGACCGTTTGCAACTTCAATTTGATAAGCACCGATATGCTGTGTAATACCGCCCGCTTCTTTGGCAACAACGTTTGTTTCACGAAGCGCATCAAGAAGCGACGTTTTACCGTGGTCAACGTGTCCCATAACCGTTACGACAGGAGGACGAGGCAACAAATCGGAAACTTCGTCTTTCGGACCGCTTAAGCCTTCTTCAACATCACTGTCTGCCACACGTTTGAATTTGTGTCCCATTTCTTCGACAACGATTTGAGCCGTATCCGCATCAATCGGCTGGTTGATGGTGGCCATAACGCCGAGCGTCATCAGCTTTTTAATGACATCCGCGCTCTTTTCAGCCATACGGTTTGCCAGTTCTTGAACCGTAATGACTTCGGGAATGACAACTTCTTTGATAATCTTTTCCTGAGGTTGTGATGTTTCAACCGGTTTCGGCTGTTTTTTCTTGAAATGACGACGGGGCGCACCGAAGCCGTAATCATCATCTTCATCGGAATTCATATAAGAATTGAGATTGATTTTGTTGTTACGGCGCGGTTGCTCAAAACTGCGTTTTTGAATCTTTTTGCGTTCCTGCTCAAAAGTTTCTTCTTTCGTGAGCGGTTTAGAGGCGTTTGATACAGATTTTTTATCTTTTTTATAAGAAGGATTTTCATCCTCATCTTCATCATCATAATCGTAAGATTTTTTATCTTTTTTATGTGATTTTTCGTCATCATTGCCGCTTTGAGATTTAGGGGCACTATTGGCAAAAGATTTTTCTTTTTGTTTGGCCGCCTCAAGTTTGCGTGCTTCTTCCGCCGCCTTTTTCTCGGCTTCTTTCTTTTGTTCTTCAAGCTCTTCCGCTTCACGTTTTTTCTCAGCCTTAATTTGCTGACGAACAACCTCTTTTTCTTCTTCTTCTTTTTGACGCTGAGCTTCATGCTCTTTAGCTTGAGCAATCAATTTTAATTTTTGAGCCGTTGCTTCATCAATCTCTTTCTTGGTTTCAGGCGTTGAAGTTGTTGAAATGGTGCGCTTTTTACGCACTTCAACCTGCACGATTTTTTTACCGCCTTCCGAACCTGATTTAACCGGATTTTTTAAAGTTAACGTCGGTTTCAAAGATAGTGTTAGTTTTGTTTTTGTATTGCCTTCATCTGCCATGTAATTTCTTCTCCCAGTCAATTTTGAAGAAAGGTTTGATACCTTTTAATATTTTTATAAACCGTCGGAGCAATACCGCTTTTTAAAACTGCGGTATATACCGTACTTTCTTTGCTCAAAGCCGTATCCAAATCTTGGCTTGTATAAACCTTCAATGTTTCAAGATTTTTTGAAACGGCCGCAATTTTTTGGCTGCTGTCATCTGATGCATCAACCGCTTCGACCACAAAAGCCACTTTATTTTTTAAAATATTTGCCTTTACTTTTTCAAAACCTGTTACCAAAGCGCCCGCTTTGCGTGCCAGATTAAGTGTGTCCAAACCTCTCTGATATAATAAATGTTCTACCTGACTTAAAAAATCTTCCGGAATTTTTAAAAACGAATGAATCGATTTGATAAATAAATTTTTATCCAAAGCCGTTTTTAAAGCTGTTTTTGAATTTAAAACATAGAGCCCCCGCCCATCAAGCTTTTTAGCAAAGTCGGGCACAAGACAGCTGTCAGGGGTTTTCACAAAACGCAACAATTCGTCCTGCGGTTTAACCTGTCCCGTAACAACACATTTTCTTTGGAGCTCTGTTTCCATTCTTAAAACCTTCAAAGAAAATTATTTTTCTTCGTCTTCAAACCAATGTTCGCGCGCCGCCATAATGATACGGTTTGCTTCCGTTAACGAAATGACGTTTTCGCCCAAGATTTCAACCAGTTCATCACCTGCCAAATCAGCCAAATCATCAAGCGTTTTGACATTGTTTTCAGCAAGTTTGATGATCATTTCCTGATCTAAACCTTCCATTGATTTTAATTCATCCGAAATGCCTAAATTTTTGCTCTTCTTTGCAAATTCCGCATTACGTTTTTCAACGAACTCTTTTGCTCTGGTTTGAAGCTCGGTTGCAATATCTTCATCAAAACCTTCAATTTCAGAAAGTTCTTTCAAATCAACAAACGCAACTTCATCAACCGTTGTGAAGCCTTCGGCGATAAGAAGATGAGCAATCATATCATCAACGTCCAAAGCTTCCATAAAGCGATTTAAGCGAACTTTGTTTTCGTTTGCACGGCGCTCTTGCTCTTGAGCTTCGGTTAAGACATCAATATCCGCACCCATCAATTGAGATGCCAATTTGACGTTTTGGCCGCGGCGACCGATGGCAATCGAAAATTGTTCTTCAGGAACGACGGCTTCCATACGCCCCGTTTCTTCATCAATAACAACCTTTGTCACCTCGGCAGGCGCCAAAGCCGCAACCAAATATTGCGCTTTATCTTCCGAGTAAGGCACGATATCTATCTTTTCACCCTGCAACTCTGTAACAACAGCCTGAACACGAATACCGCGCAGACCGACGCATGCGCCGACCGGATCGATTGTCATATCATTTGCCTTAACGGCAATTTTTGCTTTAGAACCCGGATCACGAGCCACACCCATAATTTGAACGATACCGTCATAAATTTCAGGCACTTCCGAGGTAAAGAGTTTTGCCATAAATTCGGGGCATGTGCGTGATAAGAAAATCTGAGGACCGCGTGTTTCGCGACGAACATCCAAGACATAGGCTCTGATACGGTCGCCGTTTTTGAATTTTTCTCTCGGAATGATTTCATCGCGGCGTAAAACGGCTTCCGTCTTGCCGATATCTACAATTACATTGCCGAATTCAATACGTTTAACCGTGCCGTTCACAATCGTGCCGATTTTTTCTTTATATTCTTCATATTGACGATTGCGCTCCGAATCACGAACCTTTTGAACGATAACCTGTTTTGCCGTTTGCGCCGCAATACGACCGAAGTCAACCGGCGGCAAAACATCAACAATAAACTCGCCGACTTTGATGTCTTTTTGAATTTTTTTCGCATCTTTTAAGCGAAGTTGTGCCGCCTCGTTTTCGATTTCGGCATCATTTTCGACAACTTCACGATAACGCGCTAACGTGATTGCACCCGTTTTGCGGTCAATGCTCGCTCTGATATCGTGTTCGGCACCGTAACGCGAACGACCTGCCTTTTGAATGGCAATTTCCATAGCAACAAAAACATCTTCTTTATCAATGTTTTTTTCACGTGCAACGGCGTCTGCAACGAGCACGATTTCAGGTCTTGGCATGTTTTCAGTATTTTCCATTGTTTACCTCTGATTTTTAATGTTAAAGTTCAATATTTTATTGTTCGGCTTCATATTCCGCCAAAAGCTCGTCCGTTAAAACAAGCTTTGCTTTGGCGATGTTATTAAAAGCGATTTTATATTCTTTTTCATCCATACTAATTCTGATGTTGTTTTTAGAATCGACACCCAAAATTTCACCTTTGAAACGTTTGCGGTTTTCAACCGGCTCTATTGTTTCAATTTTTGCCTCGTTTCCTTTGAAACGCTCAAAGTGATGGGGCTTTGTTAAAGGACGGTCAATTCCCGGAGAGCTGACTTCCAACGAATATTCATTTTTAATCGGGTCTTTTTCATCCAAAACTTTAGAGAGAGCCCTGCTGACCGTTGCGCAATCTTCAACATCGATGTTGCGCGAACCGTCTTTGACATCTATCATGACCTGCAAAGTTTGGCGAACATTACCCGAAAGCAAAATGCGAATCGGCTCGTATCCCAAACCCTCGACAACAGGCTCAATAATCTTTTCTAAACTGGTCTTTGTCATAAAAGTTCCTTTTTTCAAATAAAATCAGCGGGGCTTTGACAAGCCCCACTGATATAATTTATTATTGTTGTCAATTTCTATATCACAAAAATTTGAGATTGCAAGAAGTTTTTTTGCCATTGTTGAAGTTTTTTGTTTGATTTACAGAAAAAATTAAATATAGTTATTTTCAAACATGATAAGGAAACAACATTAAAATGGCACAAAAAACGACATTAATACTCGAAGGCGGGGCAATGCGAGGGCTTTACAGCGCCGGCATTCTTGATATATTGATGAAAAATGACATCCGTATTGATGAAATATACGGTGTGTCGGCGGGGGCATTGTTCGGGCTTAATTATAAATCCCGCCAAATCGGGCGCGTCTTAAGATATAACTTAAAATATGCGAACAACAAAAATTATATGGGCTTATATTCATGGATTACGACAGGCAACATTATGAACAAAGATTTTTGTTTTAACAAGCTTGTTTATGAACTCGATCCGCTTGATTTTGAAACATATAAAAACAGCCCTGTTGATTTTTATGCAGTTGTAACGAACATTAAAACAGGAAAGCCGGAATATATCAAAGTTGATGATGCCGAAAAAGGGTTGGAATATTTCAGGGCGTCGGGGTCCATGCCTTTTGTTTCAAAGCCCGTTGAAATCAACGGGAATTTATATTTGGACGGCGGCATGAGCGACCCTGTGCCATTAAAAAAAGTTCTTGCAACAAACCCTCAAAAAATTATTGTTGTTTTGACAAGGCCTGCCGGCTACCGAAAGAAAAAGCCGCATCTTCCTTTCAAACTTTTTTATAAGAACTTTCCGAATTTTGTTGAGACGGCGCTCAGTCATTATAAAAGATATAATCAAACGATGGATTTGATTGAAAAATATGAAGCCGAAAACAAAATTGTTGTCCTGCGCCCGTCGAAATTGATGAAAATCAAAAGAGTGGAAAAAGATACAAAGAAATTGCAAAATATGTATGATTTGGGCGTCTCGGACGGTATGCACAAACTTGATAAAATAAGGGATTATCTTAAAGATTAACTTTCAGATGCGCTAAATTTGGTGCATCGTTCAATTAAACTATTTTTCGTCACAACAGTGGCAGTGTTCACTGCATTTGTTTTCTTTTGTGCACTCACATTTTTCACCGCAAGTGCATTTTTCGCCGCAATGGCATTCTTTGCCGTCTTTGCCACATTCGCAATTTTCACCGCACTGACAATTTTCACATTTACAATTCGGGTTGTTACATTTTGCCATTTCTATTTTCCTTTAACGTTGTTTTATAAAAATAAAATATCTTTTTATAAGCTCAATGTCAAGTTGTTCTTTCCGTTAAACATTCCACAAGCCGCTTGCAATCAGATATTGACCGTAGATATATAAGACATAAAACCCCACGAGCATAGTGCCTTCTCTTCGCGAAATACGGTGGTTGTGGAGCATAACCGGAAATAAAAGAACAACTGCCAACAACATCATCCATATGTCAAACCGCAAAAATTGGGGAGCAACAGAAATATCGGTAATTGCCGAAGAAACACCTATGATACAAAGAATGTTCCAAATGTTTGAACCGATAACGTTGCCGAGTGCGATGTCATTTTGTCTGCGATAAGCGGCAACGCAACTGGTGGCGAGTTCGGGCATCGAAGTCCCGACGGCGATCACAGTTGCGCCGATGACGGCTTCGGATATGCCGAATATTTTTGCCACAGTAACCGCACCTTTTACCAAAAATTCGGCGCCGTAAGTTATGGCAACCAGACCCGCAATCGTTATTAAACCAACATAAAACCAGCCTTTTTGGCTCAACGCCGAGTTTTCTTTCGGTGTCGGATTTTCTTTTGCCTCAACATAGCTCAAGCACATGAAAAGAGCCAACATAACCAATAAAATTATGCCATGATAACAATATAAGGTTTTTTGCAAACAAAACGCCGTAAACGTTAATGTAACCACACTTAAAAACGTAAAATCACGATAAAAAGCTTTCTTTTCACCCTTAATAGGATATATCACGGCAGATAAACCCAAAACCAAAAGAATGTTTGCAATGTTTGAGCCGATGACGTTGCCCACTGAAATGCCCGCGTTGTTTTGAAGCGCTGCTTTAACACTTACCAATAGTTCGGGCAATGATGTTCCGAGGGCAACGATTGTTAAACCGATAACCAAAGAAGGAATGTGTAATTTTTCGGCCAACGCGACAGCACCACGCACCAAAAATTCGGCACCTCCAAGCAACAAAACAAAACCGCTTAACAAAGACAACATAGCTGTAAACATTGTATTCAGACTCCTTTTATTTTTTTTGATTTTATAACGAACAAGTTTAAATTGTACTAAATTTTTCAAATATGGCAAATTTATCGTTTCGATAATTTAAGCTGTTCAAAAAATTTGTAGATCCCTTGATGACCTGACGCGCAGCGCAGGTCAAGGGATGACGTTTTGCTTAAAACTATCTGCCGCCGCGTTCTTTACGGTTGAACTTTTTCTTGTGTTTCGATTTTGATTTTTCTTCACGCAGAGCTTTGATTTGGCCGTATGTGTAGCTTTCCGTTCTGCGCCCGCGCCTATCGCCGCGAATTTTGTTTCGGATTTCGATGTTTGACATCGACATTCCCTCTTCTTCGAGTTTTTCGGCCGTTTCCAAAGCTTTATTTAAGCGGTATGTGTTTTCTTTTTTGGCATGCGGGTTAACGCTTGTGTTGATGTTGACAATCGTATATAAGTTGTCTTGTTTTACAAAATTTTTATCACACAAATCAAAGATAAAGACATCATCAACACCGTGACCGCTCAGAGAATGTTTTTCAACACAAATCCAGGGCTGATCATCAAAACTCAATCCTTCGACTTTTTGCGTTTTTCCATCGCTGATTTCAATCGTATCCGTATTTAAACACAAAAGTGTTTTTGAGCCTTCTTTTCGGAAAATTTTTTCTAAGGCTTTTAACTGTTCGACATCACCGTGTACGCTGATGAGAAAAACATCATCTTTGCCGGCAGTTAAGCGCTCGCTGTTTAAACAATTTTCAATCGTTAAACGGCGGAATGTTTCAGACTCTGATTGGTTGGCGTGTCCCGTACGCTGATATTTTTCATCGGGCGTGTCGCCATTTAAAATAACGGTTGAGCCGAGCGCTTTTAAGCGAGAAACGACCATTCTGTGTTTTTCGCCGTTGATGCTTTCAATCGGGCGTTGGCGTAACATGAACAAGGTGTCTCTGTCTGCCGTAAAGATTTGGTGGCCGCTCATGCCTTTGCCTTTGAGGTTGCCTTTTGCATCGTATGACACTTTATTTTGTTCGCTGATTAAAACCAAACAAGATTTGCGACCTGATTTGTTTTCGGCAAATGCACCGCTGATAATCATATATCTTTCTTGGGGTTTGTATTTGTTCAGGTATTTTTGAATGTCAGCGCTGCTGTGTGCAACTTTGACAAGCTCATCAAAATCAAATTCTTCGCCCTCTTTTACATCAAAAAGCTTTAATATTTCAGAATCATTGCGCTTCAAACCGGCCTCTAAAATATTGACACTTTGGCGCAATCCAGCACTCACGATCAAAACCGTTCGTCCCGTTTCTTTCGCGGCTTTTAAGTCAACCGCCAAATTTTGAACGCTACGCGCAATGACCGCCGAAAAAACTTGTTTTGAGGGATGTTCTTTTAAGACGCGAACCGTGTTTTCGACAGCCTTATCAAAAGTAACAACACTTTCTTCGGACATTGTTGCCGAGGTCGCGTCCGTGAAAATATGCGAAACAAATTTGTCAGAGATAAAGTCTTTATATTCTTCTTCGTCAAAACATTGTCCGAACGGAACTTTTCCCAAGTGATAGTCTCCCGAAAAGACAAGGCCCGCATTGTTTTTACCGTTTGTTTTTGTTAAAATATGAAAACCCAATGCCCCTTTTGTTGAGTGGGAGACGTTAAACGGCGAAACTTCAATATTGTCACCCAGACGAATCGTTTTTCCCTGTTGAACCGTTTCTATTTCAGGCGTGTATTCACGCGGAATGTTATATTTATCCATTTCGGATAAAATAAAAGCTTTTGTATAGTCGCTGGCATATATTTTCGGCAATTTATATTTAGCCGCGGCCAAATAAATCAGCGCGCCGATATGGTCTTCATGACAGTGGGTAATAAATATGGCATCAACCGGTTCAGAAACATGATTGTAAGGATTTTCAAAGAAACCCGACATATCGCAAATAGCGGCATCATAACTTGTCCAATCCGGCGTAAACAAAGCGCCCGCATCAATCATTATTCTTTGTGTTTGTTTGCCTTGTTCGGCGTGTTTTATTAAAATGCTGTTCGCACCGATGCGGTATTCGTTGTTGCCGCCGATAAATTCAATCGTTGTTCCCTGTTTTTCTTTTTTCATATTATGACCTCTTTGGCCATATCATACATATTTTTAGACAAAACGCAAGAAAATTTTTCAAAAACTTGAAATATTCCTTTAAAATATTATTTCTCTTTCATCGGAGGTTTTATATGATGCAACATATTTTTAAATTTATCGTCAGTTTTGCTTTGGTGGCTTTAACAGCCGCTTTGTCTTCTTATCTTTCATATTTGGGTATTGACAGCTTTTATGATACCCTTCAATTGCCGCTCTTTAACCCGCCGCGTATGGTCTTTCCGATTGTTTGGCCGATTTTATACGTGTTGATGATTGTTTCATTTTATATCGTTTTATTGCGACAAAACAACCAAAGCGCCATCTTTTTATTTATCGGACAGCTCGTTTTGCATATTTTATGGTGTTATCTGTTTTTTACAAAGGGTTTGTTTGCTTTCGGGCTTGTTGATTTAGTGCTTTTAATATGGACCGTTTTTGTGATGATTAAGAAATTTCACGATTTGGACCATACGGCCGCTTATTTGCAATATCCCTATTTTTTATGGCTGTTGTTCGCCGCATATTTAAATGCAGGCGTATGGTATTTGAACGGCGCCGCTTTCATTCAATAAGAACATTCCTTTACATTTTTTTCAAAAAAAATGAATTTTTTGCTTGATTTTAAAAAAAATACTGTATATAAAGGGGCTCATTGGCAATGTGGGCGCTTAGCTCAGCTGGAAGAGCATCTCGTTTACACCGAGAGGGTCGGGAGTTCGAACCTCTCAGCGCCCACCAATAAAAAACCACCCTTGAGGTGGTTTTTTTGTTGGTTAAGTGCTGTGGTGTGAGAACTCACGAGGAAGGGAGTTCGACGACAAGGCAAAGGCGGATGGAAAGCCGCCGGTCGCGTTAAGCGATTGCCGCAGTGAACGAGGCTTTAGCCGAGTAGCCTCGAAGTGCTTTGGATTCTCGGAACAAGTCCGAGAATGACATTTGAGAGGTAAAAAAGTCACCTTTATGGTGGCTTTTTTTATTGGTAAGCGTGAGGTGCGAGAACTCACAGCCGAGCACCGATTGGCACAGCAGGTAAAGATACATTATCCGATTTTCATTGTATATTAACTAAAATTGTGGTATAATGGAATTCTAAACAAGGATTATTATGTAGAGTATATGTTAATTATACTTTTGAGGGCTTTGATGTCTTCTTCATAGTAATGCCTATTAAACGAATGTTTTATTTAATACCAATATTTATGAAAAAGGTCATCATCACCGTCATCGCCGTCATCTTCGCGGCTGTCTCTGCTAACGCTCAGGTTAACTTTGCTCTGTCGTGGGGAACTACCCTCGACAACACCGGGGTTGGCTTTTCTGCCGGCGCCTCCATTCAGAGTCATATCTATGGACCGCTTGCGGCCGAACTTGCCTTCTCCGCCTGCTCCAGAGCATCATCTGCCGGCCATTATCTCAGCCCCAAAGCTGATCTTCTGATCAAAGCTGAGATTTTTAAAGGCATGAAAGCCGTTGTCGGATACGGATGCCAGTACACCGAGGATCGCTACACTGTCGAACAGGAAGCTGTTGAGGTGAGCTCCGGCGTCTTTTTCCAAGAGAGCAAGATGTATCGCGGGCAGTTCTGGAACCCTGTGGTAACAGGAGGTCTGGAATACAACTTCACGAAGCATTTCGGCTTTAAGCTGCTCGCTAATTTCAGCGACCAGTATGCCGAAGGTAACATGAAGCTCGTTCTTGGCGGAATGCTTGCGGCGGTTATTACCCTCTAACGGAAAACGGCACCCTCGGGTGCCGTTTTTCGTTTTATTGGTCTAAGAAAGAACGCAATCTGCGCGAGCGGCTCGGATGCTTGAGCTTACGAAGAGCTTTTGCTTCAATTTGACGAATACGCTCACGGGTAACATTAAACTGCTGACCGACTTCTTCCAACGTGTGATCCGTGTTCATTCCGATACCAAAGCGCATTCTTAAAACGCGCTCTTCACGCGGCGTTAATGAAGACAAAATCTTCGTGCATGTTTCTTTCAAATTCGAGTGAATTGCCGAATCAAGAGGCTGTAAGGCGCTCTCGTCCGCAATAAAATCGCCCAAAGATGAATCTTCTTCATCACCGACAGGGGCTTCAAGGCTCACCGGCTCTTTGGCGATTTTCATCACTTTTCTGATTTTCTCAAGCGGCATCGAAAGCCTTTTTGCAAGCTCTTCCGGCACAGGTTCACGCCCCATTTCCGTTAACATTTGACGCGATGTGCGAACCAGCTTGTTGATTGTTTCAATCATGTGAACCGGGATTCGAATCGTGCGTGCCTGATCGGCAATCGAACGCGTGATGGCCTGTCTGATCCACCATGTGGCATAAGTTGAAAACTTGTAACCGCGGCGATATTCAAATTTATCAACCGCTTTCATCAGGCCGATGTTACCTTCCTGAATTAAATCCAAGAACTGCATTCCGCGGTTGGTGTATTTTTTGGCGATTGAAATAACAAGCCTTAAGTTTGCCTCAATCATTTCTTTTTTGGCTCTGTCAGATTCACGCTCGCCGTGCTTGATTGTTTCAACCATTTTGCGATATTCGCTGATCGGCAAGCCGCATTCTTCCGACATTTGAATGATGTTTGCGCGGAGCTCTTTTACCTCTTTGCCGTAGCGCTCAATAAACATTGACCAATGCTTGTCTTTTTTCGCTTTAATTTCATCAAGCCAGTTCGGATCAAGCTCTGACTTTTGATATGACGATAAAAAGTCTTCGCGTTTGATTTTGCAAGATGTTGCATAGCGCAACAATTTGCCTTCAAAACCCATGAGACGCTTGTTCATTTCATTTAACTGTTCGACAAGCTGTTCGATACGCACGGCATTCAAGTGAATTGAGCTCATTAACTCAACCAAATCTTTCTTAACTTCAAGATATTTCTTTTCGACCGTTCCAGAAACTTTACGACCGGCTTTGATTGTGTTCATACGCTGAGTTTGAATTTTTTTCAAATCATCATAATAGCTTGAAATTTTGTTCAAAATTTCAAGCACGGGCTCTAACAAAGCGCTTTCCATCGCAGAAACAGAGGTGTTTGCATGACCGACATTTTCATCATCTTCTTCAGATGAGGCTGAGTCTTCTCCTTCGTCTTCATCTTCTTTGTCTTCAGCATCTTCCCCGTCTTCATCGTCTTCTGAAATATCGTCTTCGTCCATATCGTCTTCGACGTCTGATTCCAGTTCAATGTCTGTTTCTAAGTCATCGTCAATATCATCAAGATTTTTTTCTTCCAAATCTTTGGCAACCGTATCTAAATCATCGACCTGACTGTCGTCATCATCGTATGAAATCGCCTCACTGTCATCGCCATACATCATTTCCAAATCGACAATATCACGAAGCTGCATGGTCCCGTTCACCAGTTCATCGCGCCAGCCGGCAATAGCTTTCAAAGTCATCGGACTTTCGCACAAACCGCTCAACATGACCGTGTTTCCGGCTTCAATACGCTTGGCAATGGCGATTTCACCCTCGCGAGAGAGAAGTTCAACAGCTCCCATTTCGCGCAAATACATGCGCACCGGATCATCCGAGCGGCTCAGCTCTTTTTCATCAAAGTTGCCGCTTTCATCAATGTCTTCGTCTTCCGCTAAGTCTTCGTTTTCGTTTTCAAACTCATCCGTTTCGGATTCGGAAATTAAACTGATGCCCAAATCCGAAATCGAAGCCATAATGTCTTCAATGTTTTCTGATGTTTCTTTCTCTGACGGAAGAGCCTTATTGAGCTCTTCAACGGTGATATATCCTCTGATTTTGCCTTTTTCAATAAGGTTCTTAACAGCGTTTCCCAATGTATCAAGTATAGGAGAATCCGCGTTTAAATCTTGATTTTCTTGTTCAGACATAACGTTCCTTAAATCGATTTAAAGAGGAGTTTTAAGACTCCCCATAATTGCTAGCGTCCCTATTTTTAATACTCTTTTTTTTAAAGTCAAGAGAAAGATGCTAAAATATCTGCTGTTTTTTTATAATTTTTGTGACAGTCTTTGAGAAAAAGCTTGCATTAAAATGGAATTGTTCTATTTTCAAAAGGCAAGAAATCTTATTTGAAGGACAATAAACGAATGAAAGCAAGAACAAGATTTGCCCCCTCACCCACAGGTTATATGCATATCGGCAACTTAAGACCCGCCCTTTCTGAACATTTAATTGCCAAATCGCAAGGCGGTGATTTTATCTTGCGTATTCAAGACCCCAACCAAAATCGCTACGTCGAGAGTGTACCGGACATTCTTTACGCTACACTGAAACAAGTTCATATGGAC
>JAEEGL012949064.1_pt1 | contig 32929 bp, 36 predicted proteins | sample 9134231 | NCBI WGS metagenome assembly JAEEGL01 (sample SAMN16246548, study PRJNA631951) | gut metagenome | biome: gut microbiome; feature: rumen; material: fiber-attached | host: Bos | place: Iran: Karaj | collected 2018-10
AGCCCTCGGCGGTGGCTAAAACTCGATACAGAAGCCTTGCCTCCCGGACCCCCCTGCGTTTTCGATCTACAACAAAGGTTTTGTTTCTTGCCCTGTCGTGGAACAGTAGGTCTATGAGCTCGTCCTGATTCGGCTCGGGTTTGCCTCGTACTGCGGCAAAGTATTCCTTTTCCATCAGCCCCTGCTGTATCTGGAGGCTCAAGGCTCCCGCGGTCTGCTTTGTCCTGGCGAAAACCATGACACCGCCTACCTCTCGGTCCAGCCGATGAACCGGAAAAATCTCTGAATTCAGCTGGTTTTCCAGCAGGGATACCATGCTGTGTCCGCTGCCTGACTGACTGAGGATTCCTGCAGGCTTGACGCAGACAACAAGTTCCGGATACAGATGAAGTATTTCTATGGGGGCCACAGGCATCCTCCTTTCGCGAAAGTGGCGGGGAGAAGATCTCCCCGCCAGTATAGCAGATCCTAAGTGCTTTAAGCAGTCCGTTCATCACCCCAGAAGAACAGGGCTACTGTACCAGGACCGGTATGAGAGCCGATGGTTGTGCCGATGCTGTTGATCAGCACCTTGCCGTTCAGCTTCGGGAAACGCTGTTCAATCTTTTCCGCCACACGCCGGGCATCCTCTTCGCAGGCAGACATGGAGATAAAGCATTTTCCGTCATAGTTATGGCCGTTTTGTGCGTGCTCCTCCATTTTGTTAACAATTGCCTCGATAACCTTGGCTTTCGTACGAATCTTATAACGCGGGACAAGACGGCCTTCATTATCCATATTCAGCAGGGGGCAGATTTTCAGAACCGTGCCGAACCAGCCACTTGCCTTGGAGATGCGGCCGCCTCGTACATAAAAGGTCAGATCCGTGGAGAAGAACCAGTGATGCAGCTTCAGCCGATTTTCCTCTGCCCATGCGTACAGTGCATCCAAATCCACACCTTGGTCCCGAAGATCTGCCAGCTTATCCATGAACAGCCCATAGCCGGAGGAGGCACCCAGAGAATCCAGAATTAGGATTTTGCGTTCCGGATACTGGGGTGCCAGCATATCACGTGCTGCGCAGGCAGAGTTGTATACACCGGAGATGCCGCTGGACAGGCATACGTGGAGAATGTCCTGCCCGGCGTCCAGCATAGGCGTAAAATATGCAGTAAACTCATCCACATTGACCTGAGAGGTTTTGGTCATTGCGCCTTTGGCCATGGCTTCATAGAATTTGTCAAAGGGCATGCTCTGACCCAGATCATCGGGATATTGTACGCCATCGAGTTCGTAATGAAAACAGATATACCGGATATCCCGGCTCTTAAAATGCTCCATGCTGAGATCCGCAGTGGAACAGCAGGAAATCACATAGTTCATATTGAAGCCTCCCAAAACGCTCAACCGAGCGAGTATTCTGTGATATAATTATTATAATGATATTTCGTCGGAATTGCAACTATGAATTTCTGTATCTTGCTTTTTCCGCCGTAGGAAACTATACTGATAATAATACATGGTTCAGGAGTATCGCATATGAGAGCAGTTGCACATATTCGTAGTGAGTTTCCGGAAAAATTCGGGATTCCCCGTCAGGCAGGCCTCGTGGAAGAATTACGTGCCACCGTTGTATTTGATCCGGAATACAGGGATCCAGAGGCACTCCGGGGGTTGCAGGGCTTCTCCCATATCTGGCTCATATGGGAGTTTTCAAAGACAGTGCGGGACACCTGGTCGCCGACAGTTCGCCCGCCTCGCTTGGGCGGAAATACACGGATGGGGGTGTTTGCCACCCGGTCTCCTTTCCGGCCAAACCCGGTAGGCCTAAGCTGTGTTAAGCTCCTGGAACTCCGTGATACGCAGGAGGAGGGGACGGTGCTTCTGGTGGCAGGGGCAGACCTAATGGACGGTACGCCGATCTATGATATAAAACCCTATGTACCCTATACGGACTGTCATCCGGAAGCGTCCGGAGGATTCACGGATACAATAAATCCCTATCTCCTTCAGGTGGAAGACCCGGGCGGATGTCTGGAGAGCATTCCGCTAGAACATCGCAGTGCCTTAATAGGGGTTCTGGCTCACGACCCGAGGCCTTCCTATCAGAACGATCCGGAACGGATCTACGGAATGAGCTTTGCCGGATTCAACATACAGTTTCAAGTGCGGGATGATATGATGACAATCATTGACGTTCATCCAGTTGGTTGACATAATACTATCTCGCCGCAATATTTGAAAGTACGGACTGACAACTGACTTTCCTGTGTGAAAGAAAGGGTTAAGAGGAGTTTGTTGGTTTAACGGCGGAAAACAATGATTGGAAGATACTATTAAAAGAAGCTGTACCGGCAGGAATGAGTCCTGCAACGGTACAGCGCTTTCGTTTTCAGGACAGTATCGTATCTGCTTGAAGCACAGGAGTATTAGTGACCCTGGGCTGCCCCTCCGCTTCGGTACAGATATGTGGCGGATAATTCACAAAAAAATAACTTCCTGCCCTTGCCATTTACGCATCGGTTCTGTATAATAAAAAAGTAATATGTAAACCTATTCTGCAGCCGATCGGAGATGTTCATTTTGAATGCCTTGACTGCTATTTGGAACAGAATCCTCCAGACGATGACAATCATTCATTTTCCGTCTGACATTCTGGATATACTTATCGTTACCTTCCTCATTTATAAGGTTCTGAGCCTCAGTAGGTCCAGAAGTTCTTCCCGGATTATCAGGGCAGTAGTGTTGCTACTGGTGCTGAGCTATCTTTCTGATATTCTCAAGCTGTATGCCCTGAACTATGTGATCAGCAAGGTCATTGAAGTGGGAATCATAGCCCTAGTGGTGGTGTTCCAGCCGGAGCTTCGCAGAGTTATGGAGCGGCTTGGAGGTAGCTCTCTCCGCACCATGCTACTTCCGGCAGCCAGGAGCACAGATTCCCTGCCAACGGTAGAAGCAACTGTGGCCGCATGCAGGTCAATGGCAGGCCAGAAGGTTGGTGCGCTTATCGTTTTTGAGCGTGAGAATAAGCTTGACGAATACTTTGAAAGCGGCACTGTAGTCAATGCAGACGTATCAGAGCAGCTGCTGAAGAACATTTTCTTTCCAAAGGCAGCGCTTCATGACGGAGCTGTAATCATACGCAGCGACCGGATTGCTGCGGCAGGATGTGTCCTGCCTCTGACAGAGGTTACAAATCTCAACAGAGACCTGGGAACCAGGCACCGGGCTGCCCTCGGCATGTCAGAAAAATCAGATGCGGTTGTGGTGGTGGTTTCTGAGGAAACAGGCGTGATTTCCTGTGCCATCGGTGGCAGAATGCGGCGCTATCTGACACCGGAGAATCTGGAGCGCCTGCTGCAGGAGGAACTGATGGAGGATGAGAATGCTGCCCGCCGCAGCCTGAGCGGTCTGTTCAAAAGATCGCGTAAAGGGCAAAAGGGGAAAGAAGAGGATAGCCATGCAGAGGAATAAAGTGCTAACGATCCTGCTGTCCCTGATCATCGCCATCGGGCTCTGGGTGTACGTTGTCAGTACCATCACTCCAGATGACAGCCTGTGGGTCTATAGGATTCCGGTGACTTTCGCCAACGAGGACGGCCTGTTTTCCGACCGCAACCTGGTGCTTGCCAGCGGCAGGGATTCCACGGTCAATCTGCGATTCAATGGAAAACGCAGGGATCTTCAGAAACTGAACAACACCAATGTTACCGTGACTGTGGACCTGAGCCAGATCACGGCAGCAGGGGACTGGCGGCTCCCTTATACAGTGGAACTGCCTGATAATGTCACCAGCAGCGGTATCGAGGTGGAGGAACGATCCAGCAGCTATATCAGCATTGCCGTAGATAAGCTTTTGACAAGAACCGTGGAGATACGCGCAGTATTTCAGGGTGATGTGGCAGAAGGATATACTCCGGAGGCCATTGAACTGGAGTATGACTCCATGGAGATCAGCGGCCCCAGGGACCTGGTGGACCGGGTAGCCTATGCACAGGTGGTTCTTGAACGGACCAATGTCAGCCGGACTATCTCGGAAAACCTGTCTTTTGCACTCATGGACGAAGACGGCGTACAGATTGAATCGGATGATCTGCGATGCACGGTCAACGGCACGGCAGTGGATAAGATCGGTGTGCTGATGCCGGTGAATATGATCAAGGAGGTTCCGCTCCGGGTAGAACTCATTGAGGGCGGCGGCGCCACAGCAGACCATGCCACGGTAAGCTATGATCCCGCGCAGATTACCATCAAGGGCGACCCGGATGTCCTCGCAGGACTGAACTCCATCTATCTCGGCACCGTGGACCTTTCCAGCATACAGAATTCCGTCACAGAGGAATTCAATATCGTGATTGCTGATGGACTGACCAACATGACCGGAACACAGGCCAAGGTAACAGTGGAACTGCGGAATCTGAAAACCAAGACCTTCCAGGTCAGCAACATTGAGCTTGCCAATGCACCGGAGAACCTGCAGGCCCGCCTGGGGACGCTGTCTCTGGAGGTGCAGCTCCGGGGAACTGCGGAAGCGATTGACGCTCTTGCTGCAAGCGGAATCCGTGCGGTGGCGGATCTTTCCGGTATTCTTGCCACGGGCACCTTCAGCGTTCCTGTGGACATTTATGTGGATGCGTCCAGTGAAGTAGGAGCCATGGGAAGCTACAGCGTGCTGGTGACAATTGCAGAGCCTACTACGGAGACGGCTGTTGAGGTCACGGGTGTGTCACAGGAGCCTGCGGCAAGTGCATCTCCCTCCGCGGAACCTTCTGCATCACCGGCTGCGGAACAGGAGACGGAACCTGCCACCGAAGTGACCGAGCAGGACACGGAGAGCCCGCAATGAGGCAGACTGTAACGGTGCTGTCTGCCGGAGCCGGCACAGCACAGGTGGCCTATGACCGGCCTACCGCCTGCCATAACGACTGCAGCCACTGCGAGGGAGGCTGCGGGGCCACAGCTGCGAAGGAACGCGTTGTTGTCACGGCGGAGAACCCCATCGGGGCCGGACCCGGAGACCGGGTGATAATGGAAGCGGATAGCCGCGCAGTCTATTCCGCCGTTTTCCTGGTGTATGTGCTGCCTGTTGTACTGTTTTTTACCGGCTACTTCGGCGGAGAGACACTGGGAGCACCAGGTGCGCTCATCGGCGTGCTGGGATTCTTCCTGGGACTGGGCTTAGCAGTAGCCGCAAGCAGGCGTATGACAAGACGAGGACGGGAAATCCGGTTCCGGATTGTTGCTTTTGCGGAATCATAAGAACGTTCAAAACCCGGAGAGGAACCGGTTCGGTTCCTCTCCGTTTCCGTATTCCATCGGCGCGGATCGGCTTGCTTTTTAGGCCTGTTCATGGTATGCTAAGAACACGTTTCAGCCATGCTTGGAACAATGTACCGGATCGTTACGGCGAGTGCCCGGATATGATAATCATACACCGCATCATTCGACAGGAGGGATTCCAGTGTCTAATACGGAAGATACCCGGCGCCTGGTGGAGGAACTCAATGAGCTGTTGAAAAACAGACAATTTACAAGACTCCATGAGATAGTTGCGGAGACCAATGAGATGGACGTGGCGGCATTCATGGAGCAGCTCACACCTGCGCAGCAGATCACCTGCTTCCGCACACTGCCCAAGGATCAGGCCAGTGATGTGTTTGCGGAGTTGGAGCCGCAGACCCAGCAGACCATCATCGACGCCATTACGGATCAGGAAATCGGCCATATCATCGAAGACCTGTTCGTGGATGATGCGGTGGATATGCTGGAGGAAATGCCTGCCAATGTGGTCAAACGGGTACTGAAGAATGCCAAACCGGAGACCCGGTCACTCATCAACCAGTTTCTGAAGTATCCGGATGCATCCGCCGGGAGCATTATGACAGCGGAATTCATGGATCTGAAGAAGCACATGACCGTAGGCCAGGCCATAGAACGAATCCGGCGCATCGGTGAGGATTCCGAATCCATATACACGTGCTTTGTGACCAATGCCAAGCGGGTGCTTGAGGGCGTTGTCTCACTGAGAGAACTGCTTCTGAGCGATGATAATCTCCTGGTGGAGGAAATCATGAACACGGAAGTGATCCGTGCTGACACTCTGGAGGACCAGGAGTCAGTGGCGAGGACCATGATGAAATACAACATCATGGCCATGGCTGTTGTGGATCAGGAAAACCGCCTGGTTGGAATTGTCACAGCGGACGACGTCATGGACGTCATCCAGGCGGAAGCCACAGAGGATATCGAAAAACTGGCAGCCATGGCGCCATCGGAGCGTCCCTATCTGAAGACCAGTGTTATGACGCTTGCCAGGAACCGAATCGTCTGGCTGCTGTTCCTGATGCTTTCCGCCATGGTCACCGGAACCATTTTGGAACGCTATGAGGCGGCATTTGTCGCTTTTCCACTGCTGGTTACCTGCATGCCAATGCTCACGGGAACCGCCGGAAACGCTGGTTCCCAGGCCAGCACCCTGATTATCCGCGGTATGTCCGTCGGAGATATCCAGCTCAGGGACTGGTGGCGGGTGACACTGAAGGAACTTCGTGTGGCAGCCTTGTGCGGTGCCGCTCTGTGCGTTGTCAACACCATCCGCCTGATGATCAGCTTCCCTCATGAGACGGCCATAACAATTGTTGTGTCCCTGAGCCTGTTCCTGATCGTTATTATCGCAAAGTTTGTGGGCAGTCTGCTGCCCATGCTGGCAAAACTGATCCGGGTCGATCCTGCTATCATGGCTTCCCCGCTGATCTCCACCATCATGGACTCAGTCTCCATGCTGCTCTATTTCAACATCGCGAGGGCAGTGTTGCACGTATAGGGAAAGCAAACCGGGAGGCATCTGCCTCCCGGGATTTTTATGAGTTCTGCTTGTTCTTCCTGAGCCGTACCGCGCCAGCTGCCAAAAGCCCTATGCCGGCTACGGCCAGTAACACGGTCAGGATTCTGAAAACCAGTATGCCGGTCTGTGTGGTGGTGCTGTAGTAAAGACTTGCAGCGGCTGCCACCAGGCAGTCAAGTCCGAATACCGTATAGGCGCTGGAGCCAAAGGTCAGTTTTTCCAGATCTTTTTTCTCATGACCCGGAAGAAGCCCCATTCTTGAGAACACCGGCAGCAGCATGGCAAAGAGAGCCGAGAGCAGCATAACCTCCACTGGCAGCAGCAGGGTGTTCTTTACAAGGGAAGTGGTCATGTAATAGAGATAGCCTTTGCCGAACATCATCCTGCTCCAGAGACTTCCAAGCAGGACATTCACCAGATAGTTTACCAGAAACTTTGCGCAGAAGATCCGCAGGACCGTGATTTTTTTCCGGTACAGCAGAAGTGCGTAAATCACGGCGCCCAGCATAGATGAAAGGGTGTATCCCGGAAAGAAGGCACCGCTGGGGAACAGGACATATCCGAGAATGTCCGACACTGCTCCGACCAGAAGTCCTGCCACCGGACCGTACACCGCACTGCCAACAGCGACGAAAAAGAATGTGAACTTGATTCGCAGATTGTCACCCACGGTGATAAACAGCGAGCCAACGACCACGCAAAGCGCACAGATCAGTGCGGCGAAAACCAGCCGCCTGAGGTTTTTCAGCTCACTGCAGGCGGCCCTCCAGTAGCCAGGGGAAAAGGTGCTCTGTATCATAAAAAACCCTCCTTATATGGCAAGGTGCCACATAGAGGAGGAAATCCAGTATGTGGCAGCGGGATGCGAGATCTGCACGGCAAAAGAAGGCTTTTTTCGTTCCGGAAGCAACTCCCCGTCCTCCGGACACTTAACCCGCAGATCTCTACTCTGCCAATATCTAATGACATTATAACGCGATATGCAGAAAATACAAGTAGTTGTGTAAAAATATACAGAAAAAATCCGGTATGACACCATACCGGACAATTTCTGTCAGTCAACGATATCTACGCTGACGTGTTCGCCCCTGCGTTGGGCCACGGATTTGATGATCGTACGGATCTCTTTGGCAATCCGGCCCTGCCGGCCGATAACCTTGCCCATATCCTCCGGCGCAACACGAAGCTCAAGCACAGTTTCTTCACCGGGAATCTCCGTCACCGTGACGGCTTCCGGATGATCCACCAGATTCTGTGCCATATAAAGCAGGAGATCTTTCATGTTTTTTCCTCCGAATTAGAGTGCGCCTGCCTTCTTGAGAAGGGCCCGCACCGTATCGGTGGGCTGAGCGCCGTTCTTGATCCACTGCTGAGCCTTCTCCACGTCCACAGTGACGGTAGCGGGATCAGTCAGGGGATTGTAGGTGCCGATCTCTTCGATGCAGCGTCCGTCGCGGGGGCTGCGGGAGTCTGCGACAACGATCCTGTAGAAAGGAGCCTTCTTGGCGCCCATTCTGCGCAGTCTGATTTTGACCATGGGTGTTTCACCTCCGAAAGAATTTTGAAGAAATATATCGTAAAGCGGTTGCTTGTTACGAACAATTAAAAACCGAAACCACCGAGACCGCCGAGTCCGCCCATTCCGCCGAATCCGCCCATTCCACCGCGTTTCTGAAGCTTTTTCATCTTCTTGCTGGCTCCTGGACCGGTAAACTGCTTCATCATCTTCTGCATGGCTTCGAACTGTTTGAGCAGAGTGTTGATCTGCTGAACAGTGACACCCGCACCGGATGCAATCCGCTGCTTGCGGCTGTGGTTTATGATACCGGGGTTTTCCCTTTCACGGGGTGTCATGGAGAGAATAATGGCTTCCGTATGCGCCATGGCCTTCTCGTCCACGTTGATGTCCTTCAGTGCCCCCGCGTTCATGCCGGGCATCATGGCAAGAATATCCGTCAGGGAGCCCATGGATTTGAGCTGCACCAACTGGTCGTAGAAGTCCTGCAGTGTGAACTTCGACTTGCGGAGCCGCTGCTCCAGTTCCTCAGCCTTTTTTTTGTCCAGAGCGGCTTCTGCCTTCTCAATCAGGGTCAGTACATCTCCCATGCCAAGAATTCGGGAAGCCATACGCTCGGGATGGAAGGCCTCGATGTTATCAAGCTTCTCACCGGTGCCGGCAAACTTGATGGGCTTGCCGGTAACTGCCTTGACCGAGAGGGCAGCACCGCCCCGGGCATCGCCGTCCAACTTGGTGAGCATTACGCCGTCGATGGAAAGCTGCTCGTCAAAAGCAGATGCGGCATTCACCGCGTCCTGGCCCGTCATGGCATCCACTACCAGCAGGATTTCGTCCGGCTCCACAGCAGCCTTGATAGCGGAGAGCTCCTCCATCAGTGCCTCATCAATATGAAGACGTCCTGCAGTGTCCAGGAATACGATATCGTAGCCTTCTTTTTTTGCGTGGGCCACGCCTGCCCTGGCAATTTCCACCGGGTCGCCCTGTCCCATCTGGAATACTGGAATGCCCAGCTGGGAACCGACGACCTCCAGCTGCTTAATGGCAGCAGGACGGTATACGTCGCAGGCCACTAACAGGGGATTCTTGCCCTGCTTTTTCATGAGTCCTGCAAGCTTTGCGCCGTTGGTGGTCTTGCCTGCACCCTGAAGGCCAACCAGCATAACCACCGTGGGTGGCCTGGAGGATATTGTCAGCTTGGCGTTTTCACTGCCCATCAGGGAGATGAGCTCCTCGTTAACAATCTTGACGATCATCTGGGCAGGGGTCAGGCTTTCCAGTACATCGCTGCCTACGGCACGCTCCGATACCTTCTTTACAAAGTCCTTGACAACCTTGTAGCTCACATCCGCTTCCAGAAGTGCCAGGCGTATTTCGCGCATGGCCTCCTTCACATCGGATTCGGAGAGCCGTCCTTTGCTTCTGAGTTTTTTGAATGCGGCGGACAGTTTATCGGTCAAACCTTCAAAGGCCATGGTTTCACTCCCTTAAGCGCCTGATTGCGCTGTCAATGTGTGCCCGAACTGCCGGATCTTCTGCCATGGCGGCGGCTGAATCCAGATCTTCCAGGGCGGCGCTTATGCTGACGTACCGGCGAACTGCGCCGATCTTTTCTTCTAACTCTATCATTTGGGTTTCTGCACGAACCAGATTGTCCCGGACAGCCTGCCGGGAAATCCCCTCCAGCTCGCCGATCTCTCCCAGGGAAAGATCCTGGTTGTAGCGCAGATCGCAGCATAGCTTCTGCTTTTCTGTCAGGGTTTCGCCGTACACGTCAAACAGCAGGGCGTAGGTAAGTACATCCCGTTCCATTCCAGTCCCTCCTGTCAAGGCGAATGACTTAACAGTCGGGATTATACTCCATGTTGTCTGGAATGTCAAGCAAAATTCCTTTACAACCCTATTGCTTTTTCAAAACACAGATGGTAAACTCCTTCTAAAGGAGCGTGGTTTACAATGTCGAAGGTTCTGACGTTGCTGCAGGAAACAGACGGTGCTTACATTTCCGGCGAGTCCATGTCCCGGAAACTGGGCATAACCCGTGCGGCAGTTTGGAAGCAGGTCCGCAGGTTGCGGGAGGCCGGATACGAGATCGAGGCGGTAACCAATCTGGGTTATCGGCTGAAAAGCAGTCCGGAACGGCTCAGCGCTGTCCGGATCCGGGAGGCACTGGGAGTCCATCCTTGGCAGGATCGGATTACCGTGGTGGAGTCCGTGGATTCCACCAACAGCATGGCTAAGCGGGAAGCATTGGCCGGGGCGCGTCATGGGTCGGTCTATTTGGCAGACGAACAGACCGGCGGAAGAGGCCGCCTCGGGCGGAGCTTTCTGTCTGCCAGAGGAAAGGGACTGTATCTGTCGGTACTGCTGCGGCCGGACTGCGCACCGACACAGGTCGGCCATGTCACTGCCATGGCAGCGGTAGCTGCCTGCAACGCTGTGGAAACGTGCTGCGGTATTCGCCCCGGCATCAAGTGGACTAACGACCTGATTCTGGGAGAAAAGAAAATGACCGGGATTCTCTCGGAGATGAGTGTGGAATGGGAGAGCGGAACACTGGAATATGTGGTTGTCGGCATTGGAATCAACTGCTCCCAGCGTGGGGAGGACTTCCCGGAAGAACTCAGAAACCGGGCAACATCCATTGAGATGGAGACCGGCAGGAAAGTGGACAGGTGCAGTCTTGCAGCGGAGCTGATCAGGGAACTGGAGAGGCTTTCGAAGGAGCTGATTGCAGGTAAGGCTGTCTGGATCGCAAGGTATGCGGAGGACTGTATCACACTGGGAAGGGAAGTGCGGATCATCCGTGGAGACCAGATTCGCACCGGGGTTGCAACGGCCATCGACGAGAACGGAGCTCTTGTGGTCCGATACGACAGCGGGGAGACCGGAGTTGTCTTCACTGGGGAAGTGTCTGTCCGGGGCACTGACGGTTATCTATAAGAAACAGAAGTGCCGCCCGGAAGGGCGGCACTGTGTTGTTTCGTGTTATTCTTCGTATTCTTTTGCAAAGGCGCCTATAAGCTTGTCCCAGAAACCGATGATCAGGCAGACGGTCCCGGCCAGCATCAGGGATGCACCCACAATTTTCAATACAAAACGTGCGGTTTTCATGACAAGTCCTCCTATTATTTTTAATCGATGTCCTTGGTCCGAAACCAGTAATGATAGGTTTCCCGGTAGCCAAGCTGGTCATACATGGTTCTTGCACCGTGGTTGTCGCTCAGGCATTGGAGATAAGCGGTATGACAACCTCTGGATTTGCCGTATTGCATGATAGCGGTGCAGATATCGCCTCCGAGACCTCTGCGGCGGCACGACGAGTCCACATAGATGTCATAAAGGCCTACATATCCCCGTTCCAGGACTCCAAGACCGCATGCAACCATACGGCCGTCTTCGACAATGGAGGCTGCGGCAATGGGATAGACGATACTGCGGAGCATGGCGGAAGCAGCCTGCCGCTGGACATCGGCCGTACCATTCATGGTGAGAAAGCCGTCCAGCCAGGGGCCTGTCATGACATCCTCAATGAGGACATCGGTCTTCGGTTTACGGACAAAGGTTTCCAGATCGCAGATGAATATATTGCCACTGCGTTCCGTATCGTATTCCATATCGTCCAGTGCCCGGGCACAGACCAGAAGCTGCTCTGGATCCATACCGTCATGAAGCTTCACAATGGACTTTTTAAGGCCGGATTTCCGGTAGAGCCCATCCACAAACCGTACCTTCTCATCACCAGGAAAGCTCTCGGGGTACATGGGGTTTGCGCAGTTGACCCGGTAGGTGAAGCCGCCTCCGAATCGCACGCTCCAGCCGTCATACATCACTGTCTGCAGGGCAGGGAAAGCGTTGGTCTGGAGCTCCTCATACAATAAAATCTCAGATCGGTTCATAGGCATCACTTCCTGTTTTCGCTGTATCTATTTTACACGTTAACCGCTGGTTTTGCAATATGGTTTTAAAGAAGTAGCGGTTCCAGCTCCCTGAAAGAGTGGACCACGGGAACGCCTCCGGTGAGCAGGTCTGACTCGCTCTGGTGGCCAATGGCGCAGAGAATGCAGTCGGCGCCAATGTACCGGGCAGCGGCAAGATCGTGGAGCGTATCCCCGATAACCACCATCTGGTCTGTAGGAATACTCTGCTGAACAGCCCAGACGCGTCCGCGCTCTTCCTTGCTCTCCGCAAGCAGATCATCCGCGGCCAGAATATCGTCGAAGTAGGGCATAATACCCAGTGCGGCAGTGTCACGCTCAATACTTTTCCTATGTGCGGAGGACAGGATTACCTGCTTGACACCGGCGGAACGCAGCTTTTCCAGCAGATTCTTGACACCTTTATGGAGGTTCTCAAAATACCTGGAATAGAAGGCAGAGAATTCCTGTCCGATCACTGTCATGGGGACTTCATTCAGATCGAATAGGTGCTCATAGAACCGGCTGATGGGGGTATCAATATAGGAATAATACTGCTCCAGCGTGATAGGTGGCTTTCCGTGATGTGCAAGAATGTCATTGGTGGCATACAGGGATGCCATAAGATCGTCCGCAAGTGTGCCGTTCCAGTCCCAGATGACACATTGATACTTCATTTACATTTTCTCCGGGGCGGAGAAGCCCAAAAGGTCGATGCAGGTCTCCAGTATCCGGCAGGCCAGCCGGATGAGGGCAATATAGCCCTGCTGTTTGGCAGGATCCGCCTCGGTGAGGATCCGGGTGTCGTGGTAGAACCGGTTGACAGCTCCGGCCAGTTCATAAATATAGGCACAGACCACATTTGGCTGAGTATCCCGGTAGGCAAGAGCCAGATTGTCCTGGAACCGGGAGATCTGCAGCATCAGATCCTTTTCCAGATCTGTTTCCGGCGGCAGGACGGAAAGACCATCGGCAGAAAGACCGGTCTGCTCCGCGTATTTGGACAGGATAGATTTGATTCGTACAATGGTATATAGAATGTATGGGCCTGTGTTTCCCTCAAAGGCGGAAAAGCGATCCATGTCAAACGCGTAGTCCTTGGTGGCCAGATTGCTCAGATCACCATATTTCAGAGCCGCTACGGCAATGATTCCGGCAATCTCATCCACCGCGTTCCCGGTGATGATGTTGTTTTCCAGAATTCGGGCCTTTACGGTATCCGTGATCTCAGAGATCAGGTATTCCAGCCGCATGACACCGCCGTCCCGGGTCTTGAATGGCTTGCCGTCCTTCCCGTTCATGGTGCCGAAGCCCAGAAATTGCAGGACTGTTTCGGGACGGATGATTTTCGACTTCTTGGCGGTGCGGAACACCTGTTCAAAATGAAGCGCCTGCCGCTTATCCACTACATAGAGCACCTTGTCCGGATGATAGTCCTGCTCCCGCTGGACCAGCGTAGCAAGGTCGGTGGTGGCATACAGAGTGGCTCCGTCGGATTTCAGAATGATGCAGGGAGGGACTTCCTTCTTGTCCTCAGGCTCCTGTACCTCCACCACCAGAGCACCCTGGCTTTCCACCGCATAACCGCCGTCCTTCAGGTACTGCACCATATCGGCAATATAGGGCTCCGCGTCGCTCTCGCCCTTCCACAGGTCAAATTCCACATCCAGGTTTGCGTAGTTTTTCTTGAGATCAGCCACAGACACATTCATCACGTGGTGCCAGATGGCCATATAGCCCGGATCACCCTGTTGGAGCTTCAGCGTGGCCTCATGGGCCCGGGCGGAGAATTCCGGATCCTCCTTGCTGCGGGCTGACGCGGCGGGATAAATCTGCTCCAGCTCGGAGATGGTAAACGGCGGCTCAGCCGGATAGTCTCCCTGGAAATCAGGGTCAAAGTAGGGGAGTTCCGGGTTCCTTGTCCGAATGCCTTCGATGATAAGCCCCATCTGCAGACCCCAGTCACCCAGGTGCACGTCGCCGATGACGTTGTTGCCGAAATACCGCTCGATACGCTTGACGGCTTCTCCGATGATGGCAGGACGGATATGGCCCACGTGCAGGGGCTTGGCCACATTGGCACCGCCGTAGTCGATGACCACGGTTTTCGCCTCTGACTCTCCCTGAAGGCCGAATTTCTCAGAGGTGGCCATTTGGTTTACATAATCTGACACCGTTGCCGGTGCAAGCCGCAGGTTGATAAAGCCTGGTTTCACCGTTTCCACGGTAAGAAATACCGGATTCCCTGTCAGCTTAGCTGCAACTTCCTCAGCAATGACGATGGGGGCCTTATGATACTGTTTGGCTGCAGGCATGGCACCGTTGCACTGATACTCGCACAGGTCCGGTCTTTGGGACACGGTAACCCGGCCAAGGGTGGGATCATATCCTGCGGCTTCAAATGCTGCGGAGACCTGCCGGGAAATCAGGTCAATGAGTTTTTCCATAGTGTGATTCCTTCCTTATTCGTATATCTTATTTATTGTAACACATAATTCCGTTGGTGTACAGGGAAAAAGCAGGCTGGAGATGCGCAGCGGATGGGAATGGCGAATGGGAATTGCTCTTGTTTCTTATCGGGGCAGATGTTATAATGCAGATAGTCAATAATACACATGGCATTGAGGTATTACCATGAAAAAACGCTTTTTAGAGGCCGGACAGATTGTCTCCACCCACGGTGTGCAGGGGGAAGTCAAGATCCTTCCCTGGTGCGATGGGCCGGACTTCCTGAAAAAGTTTGACACGTTCTACATCGACGGTACTCCCTATCCGGTGGAACAGTCACGGGTCCACAAGAATATGTTGTTATGTAAACTTGAAGGCGTCAATGACATGAATGCCGCTCAGGCTATGAAGAACAAGGTGCTTTCCATTGACCGCCAGTCCGCCCAAATCCCGGAAGGACGTGTGTTCATTTCCGATCTGATCGGTCTGCCTGTCTACGCGGACGGGCATGAGATCGGCATACTGAAGGATGTTTACACCGGTCCGGCCAATGATGTATACATCGTCAAGGGGGAAAAGGACTACATGATCCCCGCGGTATCGGAGTTTCTGGAGGACGTGAACGCGGACGAGGGCTATATTCGTGTCCGGCTCATTGAGGGGATGGCGGTGGAATGAGAGTAGATGTCCTTACCCTCTTTCCCGACACCATGAACGCAATCTTCGACGAGAGCATTCTGGGCCGGGCCCAGAAGAAGGGTGTGCTCCATCTGGAGGCCCATCAGATCCGGGACTATACCACCAACAGACAAAATCAGGTGGATGACTATCCCTACGGCGGCGGGCAGGGGGCCATCATGCAAGCGGATCCGCTCTTCCGATGCTGGTGCGCGGTGCAGGATGAGATCGGCGGGCATGCCCATACCGTATACATGTCGCCCTGCGGGAAGACCTTCACCGAGGAAGACGCTAAGCGCCTTTCAAAGCTGGAAAACCTGATACTGGTCTGCGGCCATTACGAAGGAATCGATCAGCGATTCATTGATGAGTGTGTGGACGAGGAAATCTCCCTCGGGGATTTTGTGCTCACCGGAGGAGAGCTGGCGGCCATGGCAGTGACGGATGCGGTGTGCCGCCTCGTGCCCGGTGTCCTCAGTGAATCTGCATGTTATGAGGATGAGAGCCACTGGAACGGGCTTCTGGAATATCCGCAGTATTCCCGGCCGGAAGTGTGGCATGAAATGGCGGTGCCGCCCGTGCTCCTGTCCGGTAATCACCAGATGGTGGACCGATGGAGGAAAAAACAGTCGGTGTTCCGAACAAGGGAGCGGCGGCCGGACCTGGCGGAAAAGATCGAGCTGCCCCATAAGACACGGGCGGAGAAAAAGTTTGTTGCAGAACTGGAAGCGGAATGGGAGGAGTATCAGTATGAACGAAGCCATAAAAACCCTGAAGACATGGATTGAGGAATCCAACCGGATCGTGTTTTTCGGCGGTGCCGGCGTATCCACGGAGTCCGGCATCAAGGATTTCCGCAGTGTGGATGGCCTGTACCACATGAAATTCAAGTATCCGCCGGAGACCATGCTTTCCCACAGCTTTTACGAAACGCACACAGAGGAATTCTACGACTTTTACCGGAACCAGCTGATGCCGCCGGAGGATATTGAGCCAAATACCGCCCATCTGCGCTTGGCCGAGCTGGAGAGGGAAGGAAAACTGACTGCCGTGGTGACCCAGAACGTAGACGGCCTCCACGAGAAAGCGGGCAGCAAGCGCATCTACAACCTCCACGGATCCATCTATGAAAACCGCTGCGTCCGCTGTGGCAAGCGCTTTGACGGCTTGGAGGGAGCACGGAAGATCCGCTTTGCGGAAGGCGTACCCCTTTGCGACTGCGGCGGGATCATCAAGCCGGATGTCGTGCTCTATGAGGAAGGACTGGACCAGAGTGTCATTGAGGGTGCGGTCAGGGCCATTTCCAAGGCGGATATGCTGATCATCGGAGGTACGTCCCTAACCGTATACCCGGCTGCGGGACTGGTGCGGTATTACAAGGGGAACCGCCTGGTGCTGATCAACCGGGACGAGACCCCTTATGACCGGGAGGCGGATCTGGTGATCCGGGAACCCATCGGACAGGTGTTCGCACAGGTCTAATACGGAGAAGAAATGCCCCGCCGGCAGGCGGGGCATTTTCCTGATTAATCTTCCTTGCTGTTCAGCAGGAGATTGTATGCTGCGATCTTCTGGCTGTTGGAGATGTCAAAGCCGCCTCCCTCACCGAACTGAGCCGCCTGATTGGAAACGGAGTCCTTAGAACTGAATGCAGCGTACATTACAGCGCCTTCCGTCGCAATCCTGCGCTGCTTCAGTTCCTGGTCTGTCATGTTCAGCTTTTTCCGCCTGGTGTACACCTCCTCCAGTTCGTCCAGATAACGGAACCTGGGATGAATGTCCACGGCGGGCAGGGGAAGAGCCTCGGTGACGTGCTCCATTTTGTCGATCAGTTCCTCCGCCGAGGACAGACTTTCTGCCGGAATGGCGTCTGCGATGGCCAGCAAATCGCTCAGATCCCGGGCCTCCTCCCGGAGCCGTTCCCGGTAGTCTGAGAATATTGCGGCAGTATCCTCCGGAGCTTCCCGCATCCTGCGAATCTCCTCCACAGTGAACCGGGCCCGGCGCAGGGTGGCAATATCCTGAAGCTCCCGGATGTTGTCCTCAGAATATTCTCGGAACTCCTTTCCGTTCTGGTATCGCTTCTTCGGAAAAAACAGCGCCCGGGCTTCATAAAATCGGATCGTCTTCCGGCTCAAGCCGGTACGGTCACTGACTTCCTTGATTTTCATGGGAGATACCTCCTTCTGACGCCAGTATAAACTGTTCCCCAAGGGGACAGTCAACAGGCGACGAAAAAAACATGGAAAAAACACACAAAACTGCTATAATAACAGCAGATCAAAGAAAGAGGTGAGACCATGGACAGGATCACAATGCTGGGTACAGGTCACGCTATGGTTTTTGCGTGTTTTAACACCTGCTTTGTCTATGAAAATGAAAACGGCAAGATGCTGGTTGACACTGGCGGTGGCGGGCAGCTTCTCGGACAGATGCGCAAGGCCGGAATCGATGTCTCGGAGATCAGTTCGATTTTCATCTCCCACAGACATACGGACCATCTCATGGTGCTGCCGTGGCTGTTCCGGGGACTTGGCCTGGACCGGGAACTGAAGCTATATCTCCATGAGGATGTGATGCGTGTCGCTACAGGGATGATGCGCCTGCTGTTTCCTGATACCATGGACAGTCTGCCTGAGGGCGTCGAATTCATTACAGTTCGGGACGGAGATACTGCCGAGATTCTGGGGAGGCATGTGGAGTTTATGGATCTTCATTCTCCGAACGTCCCGCAGTTTGGATTTAAAATGACCCTGGAGGACGGAGGCGAGATGGTATTCCACGGCGATGTGCCTTTCAACGAAGCAAACCGCGACCGAATCGCAGGCGTGAAGTGGCTGCTTCATGAGGCGTTTCACATGGACGGGGAGACCATGGGGCCTCCGCCTGGAAAGAGAGGCAGGCCCGGAGGACCTCCCCGCGGCGGCCTGGGTGGCCCTCCGGGCGGAAAAGGCGGACCCGGCCATTCCACGGTGAAGCAGGCGGCACATTATGCTCAGAGCCTGGGCGTAGAGAGACTGCTGCTGTTCCACGGCAGCGACAACAACATCCAGAACCGGAAAACAGCTTATACTGCAGAGGCGAAGACGATGTTTTCCGGACCGGTCTGGGTTCCGGACGATCTGGACGTTATCGAACTGACACCGTAACAAAATGGGAGCGCTCGCTGTGAGCGCTCCCGTTTTTCATATCTGTTTTTTTGTTTTGCTTTCTATGAGCTGCCGGCTCTTCCAACGGCCGGTCAGGAAGAATACACCGCCGATGAAGAAGGGCACATAGCCGGCAAAAGCATTGCCAAGCCAGAAGCCCATAATGCCCATCTCAAGGGCTACGCCCATCAGCAGCGCAAGCCCGACGCGGCAGATCACGCCGTCCAGCAGACCCACGCAGAGGTTCAGCTTGGCATTGCCGCAGCCGTTGATGAGCGCAAAGAAGGGTGAGCGCATCCCGAAGCCAATATACAGCAGGACTGCCACGGGAATATAGGTCATGGCCATGTCCAGCACCTCCGGTTCGGAGTTGAATGCACCGAAGATTGTCCGGGGGAAAAACACCGTCAGCAGGGAAAGCAGCAGAGCAAAGGCCATGTCGATGATAAAACTGACACCGATGATCCGGGGCACCCGGTCGTATTTCTCGGCACCGATATTCTGACCTACCATGGAGGAGCCGGCGGTGGAGAGTGCGTTGGTTACCACAGCGGTAATGGCGCCCAGCCGGTTGCCGATACCGGTAACAGCTACTGCAACTACACCGTAGGAGTTGATGAAAGAATTGACAAAGAGCATGGAAATGGAGATTGCGGCAGACTGCAGGCACATGGGAAGGCCCAGCTTAACAAGCCGGGGCAGAACCTCCCGGTCGATTCGGAAGCTCTGCGGCCGGAAGTCAAAGCCGAAGGACTCGCGGCGGCGGTACAGGTATATGATTGCCCAGATGAAGCTGACGCCCTGACCAATCACCGTGGCCAGCGCCGCACCGAAGGGTCCCATCCGGAACAGCGCAACAAACACCAGATCAAGGATCAGATTGACGATAGTTGCCACCGCGATAAACAGGAAGGGACGCTGGCTGTCGCCCATACCACGGAGAATGGCAGAGACCAGGTTGTACCCGTACATAAATACCATGCCGAGGATGCAGGTCATGGCATAGTCCCAAGTCTCCTTATAGCACTCCTCAGGTGTATTCATCAGATGGAGGAAGGTGTTCAGGAAGAACACCCCCGCTACAGTCAGAACTACTGCTGCCCCGAGAATCAGGGAGAACATAGTGCCGATTGTGCCCTTGACCCGTTCATGGTTTCCCGCTCCGATATACTGGGAGAGGAGCACCTGGCCGGCATTGGCAAAGCCCATGGCCAGGAAAAGTGTCAGGTGCATCACATCGCCACCGATGGATACGGCGGACAGCCCGGTCTTTCCGACAAACTGGCCGATGACAACCATGTCCACCATGTTGTAAACGGTCTGGAGCAGATTGCTCAGCAGCAGCGGAAAAGCAAACGCAAGCAGAAGTTTTGTGACGCTTCCCTGTGTCAGGTCCCGGACCATGGATTTCTCATTCATATGCGGATCACTGCCTTCAAGTGTGATATTTCGAATTATAACCATATCATACACCGGATCGGGACAAATAGCAAGCCGCAAGTTGAAAAACAGAATGCATGGAGAGCCTGATGCCTGAAACGAGTAAAAAAGAACATCTCTCCATGTGCAGGCATGGAGAGATGTCATCTATATCAGTGAGTACGTTGGGGAACGTATCAAGGAGAAGCTTGTTTCTGCTGTCAGGTGATATTCTGCCTGTCGTCCACCTCCCGGACCGCGTCCCCGGCTGTTTGGCCATCCGGGAATATTTCCCCGGCATCAGGCGGGAGACCGTCATCTTTTCTACGCCCTCATCGTAAAGGAAAAATATGAATGGGACATGAACAAACCGAAAACAAACTGAAAATGACTCAGGGAAGATAACCGGAGAGCCCGGCACGATCCAGCAGTATGATCTGACCATAGGCGGTTCTGATGTAACCGGCATCTGAGAAAGTGCGCAGAATGCGGCTGACCGTTACCCGGCTCACGCTGATGGCTGCGGCCAGTTCTTCCTGCGTGACGCGTATATGACTGTCTGAGGCAGGGTAGTGGAGCAGCAGATCCCGAAGTCTGATGTCCGCTGTCTGAAAACTCATGGTGTCCACATGTCCGCTGAGAAGCCGGACTGTTCTGGCCAGATACGCCAGCATGGCGGAGACAAGTTCCGGATGAGAGAGGAAGAGGGCGTCCACAGTGGGACGGCTGAGACGGACAATACGGCAGTCCGTCTGCGCTGTAGCTGTGGAGACTCTGGGCATCCCGTCGAAGAAGCTTGCCTCGCCGAATATGCTGCCTGCCCGGTATACTGTAAGGAGCTTTTCCTCTCCGCGGTCTGAGAGAATGGAAGTGCGGACGCTGCCATCCCTGAGACAGTAGAGGTACTTCGGCTCCTGCCCCTGAAGATAGATCATCTGGCCACGTCTCCACAGCTGCTCCCGGCCTGCATTGAAAAATGGTTCAAACAGTTCCGAGGGAAGTCCGGTATTTGGAGAGGAAAAGGAATCGTAATGCATCATACTGTGCCCCACTTCTGCGTGTTATGCCTGTGAAATGCAGCCTGACATGAACAAGCAAGAATTTCTGTCAATTGTAACATACTTTACATTCTTTCTGCAAGTATTATGTCATAATGGATTCATAAGACAGCGATACTAAACGATTAGGAGGCTTATATATGGGAATGACCATGACCCAGAAGATTCTGGCTGCACATGCCGGACGGGACAGCGTAAGTGCCGGAGAACTGGTGGAGGCGAAGCTTGACCTGGTCCTTGGCAACGACGTGACTACGCCGGTGGCCATTACGGAGTTTGAAAACGCCGGGTTCACCAGAGTGTTTGACAGAGACAGGATCGCCATCGTTCTGGACCACTTCACACCGTGCAAGGACATCAACGCCGCCAAGCTGAGTCAGCAGGCGAGGACCTTCGCGAGAAAGCATCAGATCACCAATTTCTTTGATGTGGGAACCATGGGCATTGAACACGCGCTCTTGCCTGAGAAAGGCCTGATCGCCGCGGGCGAGTGCTGTATCGGTGCCGACTCTCATACCTGCACCTATGGGGCCCTTGGCGCGTTTTCCACAGGTATCGGCTCCACTGACATGTGTGCGGGGATGGCCTCTGGCCGGGCGTGGTTCAAGGTGCCCTCCGCCATTCGGTTCTATCTGACCGGGGAGCTTCAACCATGGGTCTCCGGCAAAGATGTGATCCTCCACATCATCGGCATGATCGGCGTGGACGGCGCCCTCTACAAGTCCATGGAGTTTGCGGGACCGGGGGTGGCTTCACTTTCCATGGACGACCGGTTCACCATTTCCAACATGGCCATCGAGGCAGGCGCCAAGAACGGCATCTTCCCAGTGGATGAAAAGACCGTGGAATATATGAAGGACCGGGTCAGCCGCCCCTACACTGTCTATGAGGCGGATCCGGACGCAGAATATGAGAGGACCATCGAGCTTGACCTTTCTGCCATTGAACCCACGGTGTCCCTTCCGCATCTGCCCAGCAACACAAGGACGGTGAAGGAGGTTGCGGGCATGGAAATTCAGCAGTGCGTGATCGGCTCCTGCACCAATGGCCGTATCTCCGATCTGCGGATTGCCGCGAGGGTGCTGGAAGGACGACACGTGGCAGACTATGTCCGGTGTATCGTGATCCCCGCCACCCAGGAGGTCTATATGCAGGCCTTGAAGGAAGGACTGGTGGAGACATTCATCAATGCCGGTGCGGTGGTTTCGACACCTACCTGCGGTCCCTGCCTGGGAGGTCATATGGGTGTGCTCTATGAAGGAGAGAGAGCCATTTCCACCACCAACCGGAACTTCGTCGGCAGAATGGGCCATGTGAAGAGCGAAGTTGTTCTGGCGTCTCCTGCGGTAGCAGCTGCCTCCGCAGTAAAGGGTACTATCTGTACGCCGGAAGATCTGTGACAGGGGAGGAATAAAGATGAAAATAACAGGCAATGTACATAAATACGGATCCAACGTGGATACTGATGTGATTATTCCTGCCCGGTACCTGAATGTGCCGGATCACGCAGCCCTGGCCTCTCACTGCATGGAGGACATCGATGCGGAATTCCCCAAACGGGTTCAGGCAGGAGATATCATGGTGGCAGACTGGAACTTCGGCTGCGGCTCTTCCCGGGAGCATGCTCCCATCGCCATTAAGGCCAGCGGAATCGCTGTGGTCATCGCCTCCAGCTTTGCCCGGATTTTCTACCGCAACTGCATCAATATCGGCCTTCCCATTATGGAGTGCCCGGAGGCGGCTGCGGGAATCCAGGCTGGAGACAAAGTTTCCGTGGACTTTGACAGCGGAGAGATCGTCAATGAGACGAAGGGTGAAACATATCATGCCGCTGCTTTCCCTGCATTTATCCAGGATATCATCAATGCCGGAGGCCTGCTGAATTCTCTGAAGGCCAGAGGTCTGGCGGAATAACCGGCTGACAGCTGCAATCTGCACGCAGGTGACAGTCCCAACTATTTCAAGCAAAGGAGATCAAATATGGACTACAGAATCGCGTTAATCCGGGGCGACGGCATCGGCCCCGAAGTGGTAAATGAAGCCGTGAAGGTCCTGGACCGGATCGGTGAAAAGTTCGGCCACGCTTTTTCGTATACGGACGTGCTGCTGGGTGGCTGTGCCATTGATGCATGCGGCAGCCCTTATCCCGAAGGAACAACAGCGGCATGCAAGGCCTGCGATGCAGTGCTGCTCGGAGCCGTGGGAGGTCCCAAGTGGGGCGCCGGTACCGTTCGGCCGGAGCAGGGCCTGCTTGCCATCCGAAAGGAACTGGGCCTTTACGCCAATCTGCGTCCTGCTGCTCTCCGGCCTGCCCTTGCGGACGCATCGCCCCTGAAGCCGGAGACCACGGCAAAAGGGATTGACCTGATGATGGTTCGGGAGCTGACCGGCGGTATCTACTTCGGAAAACGGGATCGCTACGAGACAGAGGACCGGGGTGTGGAATGTACCGACCTGATGGCCTATTCCGAAAAGGAGATTGAGCGCATCGGCCGACGTGCTTTTGAGCTGGCCCGCATGCGCAGGGGGAAGGTTACCTCTGTGGACAAGGCAAACGTTCTGGAGACCAGCCGCCTGTGGCGCAGCGTCATGCACCGGCTGTCGGAAGAGTTCCCTGATGTGCAGTATGAGGATATGCTGGTGGACAATGCCGCCATGCAGATCGTTCGTGACCCAAGTCAGTTTGACGTGGTGGTTACAGAGAACATGTTCGGGGATATTCTCTCTGATGAGGCATCCATGGTTACCGGATCCATTGGCCTGCTGCCTTCAGCCTCCATTGGTGATACGGCGCCAGGTCTGTATGAGCCCATCCACGGGTCGGCACCGGATATCGCAGGACAGGGGAAGGCCAATCCCATTGCAACGATCCTGTCTGTAGCTATGATGATGCGGTATTCCTTCCAGCTTTCCGAGGAAGCGGATGCAATTGAACAGGCGGTCGATGCAGTTCTGGCGGAGGGCTGGCATACTGCCGACATAGCCGGAGAAGGGGAAGCCATCGGCACTGAGGAGATGGGCAGACGGATTCGGGAGAAGATCTGACGGAAAGTGACTTGACGCAAACCGCCCTGACACATATTATGGTGGAGGAAAGGCAATGGTACGAAATACCGCTCTATGGCGGCGGCTTGCCGCAGCGTTTGCGGTTCCGGCGGCAGCATTGCTGGCCTGCTGGTGTGCGTACAGCGGCAGAATGCCGGATTGTGTGTTTTACCGTCTGACCGGACTTTACTGTCCCGGCTGCGGATCCGGCAGGGCCATTGCCGCACTTCTGCACGGTCAGTTCACGGATGCGTTCCGATGGAATCCGCTGCTGTTTCTTATGGGGATTCCTGCAGGTGTGATATTTCTCCATGAGTATATCAGATACATCTTTCCACAGCTCCGACTAAGGCCTCTTGTCAGTCCGCAGCCTGTAGTCATCGGCTGCGTAGTGCTGATTGCGGCATACTGGATTCTGAGGAACATTCCGGCACTGTCATTTCTTGCACCAGGCGGATGACCGCCTGGCAAAACACTTCAGTCTTAACCTGTCAGCTTGACAGGTGTGAATAACAGAGGAAAGGATGAGTCAATATGCCATATTGCCCCAACTGCGGCGCTGAAATCGAGAGCGGCATTTCTTTCTGCCCCTACTGCGGGGGCCAGGTGAAGGCACCTGAAAAGCCGCAGATCGAGATGCCTTAGCCTCCTGCTGCACCGGAACCCCCCGTGCAGGAGTATTATCCGAGTCCGGCAGAACAGCAGAGCTATTCACAGCCCTACCAGCAGCCCGTCAGGCCTTCCTACGAACCGGTGCCTCCTGCTGCCACCGGCGGTCTCGTTGCATGGTCTATCATCACTCTGCTTCTGTGTACGATTCCGGGCATTGTCGCCCTGGTCCAGACCGTAGGTGTCAACAAATGCATCACAGTGGAAGAACAGCAGAAAAAGATGTCCAGTGCGAGAACCTGGTGCATTATCGGAACGATACTTGGTATTCTGGCGATTATCGGTAATATAGCTGCGCAAACCATGTACTGAGCGCACTTAGAAGGACGCCGCGTTTTGCGGCGTCCTTTTTGCAAATTCACATTGCGGGTTCCTGCAGATTGGAGAGCGCGGCCGGAAGTGTATGCATACTTTAAAATGAATTAAATTCATAAAACAATTGCATAATCTGCGAATGTCTTTGGCAAAATTATCTGAATCTGCGGAAATTCCGAAAAAACAGAAGATTTAACTTGCAATTTTGCTCCTATCTGCATATAATAATACAAACATATCAAATGATAAGTATGCGTTTGCTAAGGAGCGATAATGAATGAAATCACTGTCCAGACTTGCATCCGGCGTCCATGCCTCTTCTACGCTGGCTATTGACGCTCTCTACAAGAGCATGAAAGCACAGGGAATCGACGTGGTTGGCTTCGGCGCGGGTGAGCCGGATTTTCCCACGCCGGACAACATCAAGGAGGCAGGCATCCGCGCACTGCGGGAAAACAAAACCAAATACACCCCCGCCTCCGGCATCGTTGAACTCAAGCGTGCCGTATGCTATCGGATGAAAGAGGACTGCGGACTGGATTATCAGCCTGAGAACGTACTGATCGCATCTGGTGCCAAGCACAATGTGTATCTGGCGGTACGTGCTCTGGTAGATCCGGGCGATGAGGTGGTCATTCCTGCGCCCTACTGGGTTTCCTACAGCGAAATCGTGCTGATGTGCGGCGGAGTTCCCGTAGTAGCTCAAACCAGGGAAGCTGATGAGTTCAAGCTTACCCCGGAGGAACTGGACGCAGCCATCACGGATCGGACGAAGTGTGTGATTTTCAACAGTCCCTCCAACCCCACCGGTATGATGTATACCAGGGAGGACCTTCGGGCTCTGGCGGATGTGTGTATCCGGCGGGATCTGTATATCATTGCGGACGAAATCTATTACGAGCTGGTCTACGACGGCCGGGAATTCGTGTCCATTGCCGCTCTTGGCGAGGATGTGAGAGAACGGACCATTGTTATCAACGGCGTGTCTAAATCCTACGCCATGACTGGCTGGCGTATCGGGTACTCTCTGGCACCGGCTGCCATCACCAAGGTCATGTCCAACTATGTCAGCCACTCCACCGGTGCACCGGCCACCATGGCCCAGTGGGCGGCAGTAGAGGCGCTTTGTGGTCCGCAGGATACAGTGGAGACCATGCGGCAGGCCTTTGAGGAGCGCAGGAATTATATGGTAGAGAGGTGCAACAGCATCCCCGGCGTTTCCTGCCTGAAGCCTGAAGGTGCCTTCTACATCATGATGAACATCAGTAAAGTTCTGGGGAGGAGCCTGAACGGGGAAGTAATAGATACCTGCGACACCTTTGCCAGGCTGCTGCTGGAAAAAGGCCTTGTGGCAGTGGTACCCGGCAGCGGGTTTGACGCACCGAACTTTGTCCGCTGGAGCTATGCCACATCCATGGATAACATCCGGGAGGGCATGGACCGGTTGGAGAAGTTCCTCAGCCAGCTTGACTGACATAAATGAAAAACCTCTTTTCCGCACGGGAAAGAGGTTTTTGCTTTGTTTTCCCGAAAACGCAAAAAAGACTGGAAAAACGCGGGATTATACGATATAATATATCGTCGACTTTTTCGCTTGGAACACAGTTTACACAGAAATCGAAGGGAATGATCACTATCAGTACTTCCGTTTATGAGAGCCCCCTGTCTTCCCGTTATGCCAGTGCGGAGATGCTCTATCTGTTTTCTCAGGATAAGAAGTTTACCACCTGGCGCAGGCTGTGGATTGCACTTGCCCGCGCGGAGATGGAACTGGGTCTGCCTGTGACCCAGGAGCAGATTGATGAGATGGAAGCCTTTAAGGACGATATCAATTATGACGTCGCCCGCGAAGAGGAGAAAAGGCTTCGCCACGATGTTATGGCGCACGTTCATGCCTTCGGTCAGCAGTGCCCCAAGGCCATGCCGATCATTCATCTGGGTGCCACCTCATGCTACGTGGGGGACAACACCGACGTGATCCTCATGCGGGAGGGTCTGGAGATCGTACGCAAGCGTCTGGTCAATGTTATCAAGGTCCTGTCCGATTTCGCTGCGGAGCGGAAGGGAGAGCCTGCCCTGGGATTCACACACTATCAGCCCGCCCAGCTCACAACGGTGGGAAAACGTGCCACACTCTGGATCAATGAGCTGCTGATGGACCTGGAGGAAGTGGAATTCCGTCTCGGATCCCTGAAGCTGCTGGGCAGCAAGGGCACTACCGGCACACAGGCGTCATTCCTGGAACTTTTTGATGGCGATCATGAGAAGGTCAAGGCGCTTGAGGACAAAATTGCCGCGGAGATGGGCTTTGAGGGCGTGGTTCCCGTATCTGGGCAGACCTATTCCCGAAAAGTGGACTCCGGCGTGATTTCCACGCTGGCAGGCATTGCCCAGTCCGCCAGCAAATTTGCAAATGATATGCGGCTGCTTGCGCATATGAAGGAGATCGAGGAGCCGTTTGAGAAGAACCAGATCGGTTCTTCCGCCATGCCCTATAAGCGCAATCCCATGCGTTGCGAGCGGATCTGTGCCCTGGCGCGCTATGTGATGGCGGATGTAATGAATCCACAGATTACGGCAGCGACCCAGTGGTTCGAGCGTACCCTGGACGATTCGGCCAACAAGCGCCTGAGTGTGCCTGAAGCCTTCCTGGCGGTAGATGCGATTCTCGGAATCTACCAGAATGTGGCCTCCGGTCTTGTGGTCCACAGCAAGGTCATTGAGAAGCATATCCTGGAGGAACTGCCCTTCATGGCCACCGAGAATATCATGATGGATGCGGTGAAGCGGGGCGGCAACAGGCAGGAACTTCATGAAGCCATCCGGGTACATTCACTGGAGGCCGGGCATAATGTAAAAGATCTGGGCCTGCCCAACAATCTGATGGATCTCATTGCAGGAGATCCCCTCTTCGGCATGACCAGAGAGGAGATCACCGCACATCTGGAGCCTGCCAGGTACATCGGCAGGTGCCCGGAGCAGGTGGATGAGTTCCTTACAGGCTGCGTAGCTCCGGTGCTCAGCCGGTATGCCGGCCTTCTTGATGACGCGGAAATAGAACTGAAAGTCTGACGTTTTTCATTGACTTTAATGATATGAAAAGATATAATCAATCCCACATGTAAAAAAGCCGGAATCAGGCTTTGTAGGTTTAGGAGGCAAGAAGCAACCATGAAAAAGAGTATCATCATCTATGCGATCGTCCTCGCACTGATCGTGCTGATGGCCTGCTCGGCGGTGTTTGGGCTGGATCTGGGCTTTACCAAGATTCCCAGTCTCCGGCAGGGCGTGACGCTGGGTCTGGATCTGGTGGGAGGATCGGAGATTACCTATGAGGCGGTTATCCCCGAAGGCACATCAGAGACCAATGTTTCGAACGGCATGAGTGCTGCCATCACCATGCTCCGTCAGCGGCTTGACAGCCTGGGTTATTCCGAGGCTACTGTCACAAAGCAGGGAGACGACCAGATCGTCGTGGACATCCCGGCTGTTGACAACCCCGAGGAGGCAGCCGCCCAGATCGGAACCACAGCCGTTGTGGAATTCCGCACTTCCGATTATGATGAAGCAGCCGGAACCGGCATGGTCCTCACCGGAAAGGGTATTTCCTCTGCACGGGCAGAATACAGCCCGGTGGATGAGACCGGTGTTCAGACATGGCATGTGGTCCTGGAATTCACTGACGAGGGACGTTCCCAGTTCGCAGAGATGACAAAATACGCGGCCAACAAGGCCAGCGGAGAAAACTATGTCGCTATCTATCTGGATGATACCGTGATCTCCCAGCCTCAGGTCAGCGCAGAATACAAGAACACGGGTATCGACTCTGACAGCGCAATCATTACCCTGGGTTCCGACACGGGTTCCGAGTATGCCAACTATCTGGCGGATATCATCTCCGCGGGCAAGCTCCCCTTCGCACTGGAGAACGTGAAAATGGAGAGCGTCGGCGCATCGCTGGGCGAGCGGAGCCTTTCCACATCGCTACTGGCCGGTGCCATCGGCATCTGCCTGGTGATTCTCTTCATGATTCTGGTCTACAGGCTTCCCGGTGTGGTGGCAAGTGTTGCACTGGTGTTCTATGCCACCTTGTTTATGGTGGTCATTTCCGTGACCCGGCTGAACCTGAGCCTGCCCGGCATCGCCGGTATCATCCTGACCATAGGAATGGCTGTGGATGCCAATGTCATTATTTTTGAGCGCATCAAGGAAGAGATCAACAACGGAAAGACCATCCGCGCTGCCATTGATGCCGGCTACAAGAATGCCATGAGCGCTATCATCGACTCCAATGTCACCACTATCATCGCTTCGGTGGTGCTGTGGTGGCTGGGGACCGGTACAACGGTAGGCTTTGCCAAGACGCTGTTCATCGGTGTAATCCTGAGCATGCTCGTCATGTTGGTTGTAAGCCGTTTCATGATGAAAGCACTGGTCGCACTGAAGGCCACCAATCCGGCACTTTACGGTGTAAAAACACGGAAGGAGGAGATCTGACATGTTTGCAAATAAGGAATTCAGCTTTGTTGGGCATTTCAAGATCTTCCTGATTGTTGCGGCCATTCTGGTGGTTACCGGCATAGTAGGCCTGGTAACCCTGCCATTTGGCCTGAATCTGTTCAATATGGATGTGGACTTCCTGGGCGGTGTTACCATGACCTATGATCTGGGCCAGCAGGCAGACACCCGCGCTGTGGAGGATCTTGCCTCCGGTATCTTGGAGGGAAAGCTTTCATCTGTTACCACCTCCGGCAGCACCGGGACTCAGGTGGTCATCAAATCCCTGTTTGTGGACGTTGACGTCCGCAATGAACTCACCGGGGCTATTCAGGAGAACTTCCCCGATGCAACTGTGGTATCTTCCAGCTCTGTTTCCGCCTCCGTCAGCGAGGATCTGAGAAATTCGGCGATTATTGCGGCGTTGGTAGCGGTGCTGTGCATGCTGGTTTATATTGCCATCCGGTTTGATATCCGTTCCGGTCTCGCTGCAGTCTGTGCCCTGTGCCACGACCTTCTGGTGATGCTCTCAGCCTATATTATCTTCCGGCTGCCCTTCAACATCAACTTCATTGCTGCGGCGCTGACCATCCTCGGTTATTCCATCAACGCTACCATCGTGGTGTTTGACAGGGCCCGTGAGAACGCTAAGGCCAACCCCAAGGCAGACTTTGGCGACGTGATGGACAAGAGCATCTGGCAGACTATGACACGATCCATCAATACTACGATTACCACGCTCCTTACCATTACCATGGTCCTGATCATGGGTGTGACATCTATCCGCAATTTCTGCTGGCCTCTGTTTGTGGGAGTTCTGGCAGGGTGCTTCTCCTCTGTATGCATTTCAGGGAATATCTGGGTACGTCTGAAAAGATGGAAGCCCGGAAAGGGAGAAAAGAACGCTGCTTAAATACATGCGTCAGACAGATCAGATCGGACACCGTTTCCTCGGAAATGGTGTCCGATTTCCATGTCCAGGGAAGATAGCCAAACAGAGGAGCAAGTAAAAGAGCTGTGGGAAGACCAGCACTGTGTCATGAACCAGACCATCCTGTTCTATCCAAAGCCAAAAATAATGAGGTCAGGTGATTGTATTTTTCGGAAAATATGATACAATAAGATAGAAATGACGGACAGAACAGATGTCCGGGACTGGAGGCGTATTTCATGAGTGATGCAAAAGACTATGTGGTGCAGCCAGACGAAAAGGGCACCGTTAATATTTCGGAAGAAGTAGTTGCGGCTATTGCGGCTGTGGCAGTCAGCGAGGTGGAGGGCGTGTTCGGCCTTTCTTCCAGCTTCACGGCAGATCTCAAGGAGATGCTCGGGAAGAAGAACATGTCCAAGGGTGTCAAGCTTAACATTGAAGGCGAGCAGGTAACTGTGGAATGCTTTGTTATTGCTACCTATGGATATGAGATTCCTGTGGTGGCTGCCAATGTGCAGGAGAACGTCATCAGCGCAGTGGAGTCTATGACCGGTATGAAAGTAACTGCTGTCAATGTGGATGTCGTCGGTATTGCACAGCCGAAGGCGTAACGGATCAGCCAATCGACCCCGCTGTCCCGGTGACAGCGGGGTTTTCGCACCGGTGGGAATCCACTGGGAACAAACGGGATGGTGTTAATATGAGTTTTTTGAAGACGCACGCGGAGGCACTGAAACAAGGTCTTATGGAGCGTGCGGTTCACTGGCGGGAATATGGGGTGACGCTGCTTAAATGGATCCTGTTTGCCTTGGTTGTTGGGCTGACCGTGGGCTTTGCAGGCTCTCTGTTTCACATGTGCATTGACTGGGCAACCCGGTTTCGTGAGGCCGAAGGCTGGCCGATTTACCTTCTGCCCCTTGCTGGTGTCGTGATTGTTTGGTGCTACCATGTGACCGGGATGAGCGACGATAAGGGTACGGAGTATATTATCGGTTCGGTCCGCGAGGGGCGGCTCCTGCGGATCCGTACAGCACCGCTGATTTTCCTCGGAACAGTGCTGACCCATTTTGTCGGGGGCAGTGCCGGACGTGAAGGAGCAGCGCTGCAGCTGGGCGGTTCCATGTCCAATACGATCGGACGCCTGCTTCACCTGGATGAGAAGGATGACCGGATTATCACCATGTGCGGTATGGCAGCTGGATTTTCCGCACTGTTCGGTACACCGTTGGCAGCGGCAATCCTGTCCATGGAAGTGGTAAGCGTCGGTGTGATGTATTACTCTGCAATTGTTCCGTGCGTGCTTTCCGCCCTGATTGCGCAGCAGGTTGCAATGCTGGTGGGAGTGGCTCCAACTGCGTTCCAGGTATCCGCAGTTCCCGAACTGGGCCCAGTGATCCTGCTGCAGCTGGTTGGTCTCGGCCTGCTGTGCGCTGTAGTGGCGATCCTGTTTTGTGCCGTGATGCACGCAGGACCCCGGATATACGGGCTGCTTCCGGACAATCCCTATCTTAAGGCTGCAGTGGGCGGCGTTGCCGTGCTGCTACTGACCCTTGTGTTCGGCCGGCAGTACGGAGGCGCCGGCGTAGGTGTTATTCAAGAGGCTCTCAACGGGAATGCCAGACCGGAAGCGTTCTTTCTGAAAATGGTGTTTACCGCGCTGACCCTGGCCGCCGGATTCAAGGGCGGCGAGATCGTTCCTGCCTTTTTCTGTGGGGCTACATTCGGATGCTTTTACGGCGCATTACTCGGACTTCCGGCCTCCTTTGCAGCAGCGGCAGGCCTGGTTTCCGTGTTCTGCGGCGTTACGAACTGTCCGCTGACATCGATTCTTCTGTGCTATGAGCTTTTCGGCGGGGAGGGGCTTCCGCTTTATGCCCTTACCATTGCCGTAAGCTATATGCTTTCCGGCTACAGCGGCCTATATCATGCACAGAAGATCGTTTATTCCAAGCTTCGCCCGGAATTCGTGAACAAGCCCACACACTGAGAGAACGGGCCTTTTCAAGGGGACGGAAACCTTGCAAAACCGGCAATAATCTGATATAATAATTCAGATTGAGAGGGTGATATTATTGATCAAGAGCATGACTGGCTACGGCCGGGCCCAGGGAAGCTTTTTCGGCGGCGAGGTCTCCGTGGAGATCAAATCTGTAAACAACCGATATCTGGACTGCGGCGTTAAGCTGCCGCGGGTTTACTCCTTCGCAGAGGACGCCATCAAGAGCTTGGTGCAGCGGACCATCTCCCGCGGCAAAGTGGATGTTTATATCACAGTCAATTCCGCCGGAGCAAACAACACGAAAATCACCCTGAACACCCCTGTGGTGGAAGGATATCTGGCTGCGCTGAAGCAGCTTGCCATGGATTATGATGTGCAGGATGATATTTCCGTAAGCACATTGTCCAGATTCAGTGATGTGCTGGTGATGGAAAAGCAGGAGGAGGACGAGCAGGAGGTTCTGGA
>JAEEGL014050749.1_pt1 | contig 32928 bp, 21 predicted proteins | sample 9134231 | NCBI WGS metagenome assembly JAEEGL01 (sample SAMN16246548, study PRJNA631951) | gut metagenome | biome: gut microbiome; feature: rumen; material: fiber-attached | host: Bos | place: Iran: Karaj | collected 2018-10
ACTTTGTCACCTTATACCTTACATTTTGTAAGGAGGCGCAAAGGTAAGCATTTCAAAACCTCCGAGTGCCTAAACTATAGTTAAACCGCTGAGAATATGGAGCTTTGCCAAAATGTTAACGGATTTTCGTGGACAGTAGTGCTCTAATATATCAAATAATAGGTATCAAGGGATGCTCCTCGCAGTTTCGTTTTTGTTTGTTTTAGGTGTTTTCACTATTCTTGTCTGGCTGCGTTACAGGCGCAAACAGAGGGAAAAGACCCTCAAGATGATGGATGAACGCTATATAGAAGGACAGGAAAGTGAACGTGTCAGACTTGCTAAGGAACTTCATGACGGCGTGGCTAACCAGCTTTTGGCTGTAGAAATGAAGCTGAGTACTGATGGACTAACGCCACAGGCGATGGAACTATTGAACGAAAGTCGTGAACAGGTGCGGCATGTATCTCACGAACTATTGCCGCCTGAGTTTGACAACCATACGCTTGATGAGATATTGGGACAATATGCTATTCAAGTCAACGGTTTGCGTAAGTGCACAGTGACTTATACATCTACTCCACAAGGAGCAGACTGGTCGTTCATCCCTAAAGGAATTGCGAAGGAAATCTATAGAGTCGTGCAAGAGGCTGTTGGTAATGCACTTAAACATTCTTCTGCAAGTATTATATCAATTGGATTGCATTTGGATGAAAAGCAGAACCTGATGGTGATGGTAAGTGATAATGATACGACTACGCTTTCTAAAGACGAAGGAACGGGTGGAATAGGCACTCGCACCATGCGACAGCGAGTAGAATCTGTTGGAGGACAAGTGGAATTCTATCACCATCAATATGGAAATGTTGTCAAATTAGTTGTGAAAAAATAAAAACTACGGTTTTCCGTGGTTGCAGGTTCCGTTTTTTCTACTATTTTTGCCCTTCAAAGAAAAAAAGGCTCACGAATGAGTGGATTTTACGCAGAATTCTGTAAATTTGCACTGTCATTCATTAGAGTGGCAGACATTTTTAAGGAAGCGTATAATGCTTATTTCCTGATTGATGAATCTCGACAACTCATCAGAACTAATTCCGAAATAAGAAGAAAACGCTCTCCCCAAGTGATGGATGTACCTAATAAGTATATACCACCCAAGGGGCGTGGGCCGTTCTCTTATCAGGATTTAGGGCAGTCGAGAGCCTATCAACAGGATAAGTGGGTGGATTCGCGCCTTTTTGTAATTAGGCAGATATAATGGTATGACTGATTTTAGAAATTACAGATTAGAAAACATCACTGTGGCCATCATTGATGACCACGAGGTTGTGTTGGAAGGATTCCGCAGCTTTATGGAAAAGAGTGGCGTGGGGTGCGTAAAGGCATTCTGTAAGGCACAACAACTTCTTGATGTCATGCAACAATACCGTTTTGATGTCTATATAGTAGATGTGGAATTGCCAGATATGAATGTTTCTGATTTTATAGACCGTATCAGATTAGTTCACCCGGAAGCCCGTATTATTGTCAATACGATACACGATGAAATATGGGTGGTAAGCAAGTTAATGGAGAAGAATGTCAACGGGGTCATGTATAAGACGGCGCATTTGGAACAGTTGTTAGAGGCTATTGTATCTGTGAGTCAAGGGCATCGTTTCTATTGTACCAAGTTCAAGAAAACCCAACAACGGCTCCAACTGCAAAATGATATTCCCTCTCAACGTGAAATAGAAGTTTTGCGTGCTATCGCTAAAGGCTATTCTACAAAGGAAATCGGCCCCATGCTTTTTATATCGGAGAATACGGTAGAGAATCATCGCAAGAATCTTTTCCGTAAGTTGCAGGCCAACAACATGGCCAGTCTTATTGTAAAGGCCATCGCAGCGGGATATTTGAATCCCGATGAGATGGCCTGATATGTTTTTTGGGGGAATTACAACTCCAAGTCGCCGTCGTGTATTTCGTGCCAGGGAAGACCCTGCTTGTTCAGTTGTTCCATGAAAGGATCTGGGTCGAACTCCTCAACGTTGTAGACACCGGGCTTCTTCCAGAGTCCCTTGCAGAACATCATGGCACCAATCATGGCGGGAACGCCTGTGGTATAGGAAACGCCCTGCATGCCTGTCTCTTCGTAGGCTGCGCGGTGTGAGCAATTGTTATATATATAATAGGTGTGCTCCTTACCGTCGTTGCCAATGCCACGTATGCGGCAGCCGATAGAGGTCTGACCCTCGTAATTCTCACCGAGGTCTTGCGGATTGGGTAGTACGGCCTTGAGGAACTGCAGGGGCACGATTTTTACTTTGGCTACGCCTGTGCCGTCAGCCAGCGGGGCCTCGTAGACGATTTCGTCAATGCGGCTCATGCCGATGTTCTGAATCACTTCCAGGTGCTTCAGGTACTGCTGACCGAAGGTCATCCAGAAACGGGCACGCTTGATGGTGGGATAGTTGATGACCAGCGACTCTATTTCCTCGTGGTGTAGCAGGTAGCTGTCGCGCGGACCAATTTCGGGGTAGGTCAGGTCTTTGTGAATCTCCAGCGGCTCGGTCTCTACCCATTGGCCATTCTCCCAATAGAGTCCTTTCTGCGTAATCTCGCGGATGTTAATTTCGGGGTTGAAGTTGGTGGCAAAAGCCTTATGGTGGTCACCGGCATTGCAGTCTACGATGTCCAGATACTGTATCTCCTTGAAATGATGCTTGGCGGCATAGGCTGTGAAAATGCTTGTCACACCTGGGTCGAAGCCACAACCCAGGATGGCAGTCAGTCCGGCCTTCTCAAACCTTTCGCGGTAGGCCCATTGCCATGAATATTCGAAGTGTGCCTCGTCTTTCGGCTCGTAGTTGGCCGTGTCGAGATATGAGCAGCCACAGGCCAGACAGGCATCCATGATGGTCAGGTCTTGATAGGGTAGGGCCAAGTTGACCACCAGTTCGGGCTTGTAGTCGTTGAAGAGTGCCTTTAGCTGCTCCACATCGTCGGCATCGACCTGTGCCGTCTTGATGTCTAAGTTGTAACCTGCCTTGTGAATGGCTTCCACAAGCATGTCGCACTTTGCCTTGCGGCGGCTTGCTATCATAAACTCAGTGAAGACATCGGCATTCTGGGCAATCTTGAATGCCGCTACTGTTGCGACGCCACCGGCGCCAATCATCAGGATTCTGCTCATTTTGTTTTTATGTTTTTTGTATTAATGATGCAAAGATACAACAATTTTAGCGTACTCACAAAGGATTTTGTGCTTTTCATTTAAAAAGATTTTGTTGGTATGGAAAAATTATGTACTTTTGCGTGGTCAAAGAATCAATAACGTTATGAAAACTTTTCTGAAACTGAGTTTTTTGCTGCTGCTGATAGGGGTGGTGGCTTGTGATAAGAAGGATCAGGACGATTATCAACCGCCTTCGAAGGGAAATGTGTCCAAGAGCTATTTTGTGAATACCGAATGGACGGTGGAAAACAATTCGGTGTTTGTTCCCAATTATGTGAACGATGACTGTATTGCTAATCTGAAAGCTTTCTATTTCGGTGACGGTGTGTGCATCCTGAGCTGTGAGCAGGAAGTGAACAGTAAGAAAGTGACGAAGGCATATAATGGTCAGTATCGTATTGAGAACGACAAGAGTGCGGGTACAACCTATCTGTATTTGGACAATATGACCAACGACACGGTGAGCTTGTCGTATGTTATGTTGTTCAGCGAGATCAATGCCAGTCAGAAAAACATCTCCCTGATCATGGATGTGCGTTCTGGCAATCATCTTCCTGCGCGTAATGAAGGCTATGGAACACTCAGGCTGAAGAAGAAATAGAGATTACGAACCATAAAAGTGACGCGGATTCCATGCTGTGTAGATAAGCCAGCGTGAAATCCGCGTCATTATTATGCGCCTTTACTTGTTCAGGATGTTCACGTCCATTCTGTTGAAGGGGAACATGAAGCCCTTCTCCTTCAGTGTCTGATAGACGGTCTCGTTCATGTAACCCGCCACCGTCCAGTAGTCGCTGTTCTTGCACCACTGTCGGGTGGTGGCCACGACACCGCTGTCGCCCAGTTTCGTCAGTCCTATCCACGGTGCTGCCACCACTTCGCTGTCGTCCACGGGGCCTTGCAGGATGAGTTCGCTTTTCTGCTGAATGTCGCTAATGGCCTGCTTCACCTCGTCCAGGTCGGCACCGTAGGCAAACTGGAATTCGAGGTCAACGCGGCGGTAGGGTTCCTTGGAGTAGTTCTTCATGGTGCCGGTCGACAGCCCGCCATTGGGAATGATGATGATCTGTGCATCGTTGGTGCGGATGATGGTGTTGAAGATCTGTATCTCCTTGACCGTTCCTGTGTAGCCTTGTGCCTCGATGAAGTCGCCCACCTTGAAGGGCTTGAACAGCAGGATCATCACGCCGCCGGCAAAGTTCTGCAGCGTGCCGCTGAGGGCCATGCCGATGGCCATGCCTGCTGAGGCAAACAGGGCAATGAACGACGATGTCTCGATGCCGAAGATGCCCACGATGACAATGGCCAGCAAGAACCACGACACCACGCGTACAATGCTGGTCAGGAAGGTGTAGAGCGACTTGTCGACCTTGCTCTTTTCCAGCATTTTCGTGATGAGGCGGATGCCCCATTTGATGATCCAGCTACCGATGAAATAGACAAGGGCAGCCACGATGAGGTTCTTGCAGAACCCCACGGCCCACTGGCCTACCAGTGAATAGGTCTCAGGGGAGAAAAATTTTTCTAACATGTTGATTGTGTTTTATGAATAGGGGGTGTTGTTGTCAGCCTTCCTCATTGGCATGTATTTCGTCAGAGCGGATGCCCAGTGCCGACATGAGCGAATAGCCCAGTATTTCCTGTGCGAAGGAGCCGCCAGGCATGGGCTGCATGGCAAAGACGGTGATGTGCTTGTCCTCAGTATGCAGTTGGCGAAGCACCGATGCCACCTTATTATATATATGTTCGGCATCGGGAACGACCATGATGCGCTTCACCTCGGGCTGGCTGGCAATGAGCCGCAGGGCATCGAGGAAGAAGTCGTCTTGGGAAACAAGGTCTTCGGTTGGGTAGGCAGCCAGTTGGAACTCACCCAGGTTGTCGCGGAAAGCTTTCTCGTTGAGTTCGCTGGCAAACTGTCCGGGGGTGAAGTTGTCCAGGGCCGTTTTCTTCCTTCCGTGAATAAAGACCACCTGGGTCTCGTTGTTGCCCTGGCGCAGACCACCGTCGAGGGCAATACAGTCAATCCATCGCGCCATATCGGCCTGCGGTATGCGTCGGCCCAGCATGCGCTCAAAGTTGACAATCAAATGAAACGTCACCCTGTCTACGTAGTCAGCGTCGACAAGGATGACATTTTCAGTCCATTTTGCGGGTGTTTCCATTGTGGCTTTTATTTTTCCTCGCTGATGGCGATGACCACTCGGTTCTGGTCGTTCTTGGCAAACGGCTGCACGGTGTCGCCCTTGGCATCGGTGGCGATGCGGTCGGCGCTGATGCCGCGCTTCACGAGTGCATCTTTCACAGCAGCCACGCGGCGTTCTGAAAGGGCCTGGTTGATGCGTGCCGTGCCCGTTCCCTTGTCGGCATAGCCTGTCAGCTGGATGGTGGCCTTCGGGTGATCCTTGGCCCACTGGGCAATGCGATCCACATCTTTAGCCTGCTGTGCGCCGATGGCAGCACGACCGATGCGGAAGAACACGTTGTCGGTTTGTTTGGCGGGAGCGGCCTTTGGTTCGGGCTTTTTCTCCTCCACAACCTTCTTTTCCTCTACAACGGGCTGCACGGGTGCAGCTTCAACGCGCTGTTCCTCAACAACCTCTTCCACCACGGGAGCGGCCACGGGGGCTTCCGCCTTCTGGGTCTTGCCCAGCCTGAAGCTCAGTCCAACCATAGCGTATGGCCAGAACTTGTCGCCGTCGGTGCCCTTGAAGTGGTTGAACACGCGCTGCATGCCACCTTCCAGGTTGATTGCGACGCGCTTGCTGACATTCAGGTTCAGCTGGGCACCGCCTTTCACGATGGGAGTCCAAAGATTGGCATCTTCATTGGCCGGAAACTTCTGCTGCTGCACCGGATAGGTCAGCCCGCCGCCCGCTAGCAGCACCACGTCGAGCAGGTTGCACCGGTTGGGACGGATGAGACTTGAAAGGTTCAGCAATAGGTCGGCACTGGGCCCCAGATAGGTGTCGTAGAGCATGGAGTGCCCGTTGTAGTGGTCAATCCATGAGAAACTGTTGGCCTGCAACCTTGCACCCAGGTAAGGCAGGAAATAGCCACCGAACGAGAGTGCGCCCTGCGGAGCCCACTTGCGGTAGGTGTATTCCGTGAGATAGGTGTAGGTAAAGCCACCTTGCAGCCCTATGAAGGTATAGGGTCGGAAGGTGTGTTCCTGACTGGTCGTCTGAGCTTGTGCGGCAGTTGCACTACAAAGCAGTGCGGCCAGCGATAAGGTCTTGAGCAGTTTCATGTTGTTCTGTTTGTGGGTTGTGTTGTCGTTATTTGTCTTCGCTGATGGCGATTACGGCACGGTTCTGGTTGTTCTCGGCAAACGGCTGCACGGTGTCGCCCTTGGCATCGGTGGCAATGCGGCTGGCCTTGATGCCACGCCTCACGAGCGCGTCTTTCACGGCAGCAGCGCGCCGTTCCGAGATGGCTTGGTTCACGCGTGCCGTGCCCGTGCCCTTGTCGGCATAGCCCGTCAGCTGTATGATGGCCTGTGGATGGTCCTTGGCCCACTGGGCAATGCTGTTGATCACCGTTGCCTGCTGGTTGCCAATGGCGGCACTGCCTTTCAGGAAGAAAATGTTCTCAGCCTGCTTTTCAGGCACCTTCTGCACCACGGGTTCGGGCTTCTTCTCCTCAACCACGGGCTCAGGCTTCTTTTCTTCAACCACAGGCGTGGCAGGCGCCACGTTGGCATTGGCGTCCTCTGCGATTTCCTGCACTACAGGTGTGGTCAGCGGAGCCGTTGTGCGCACCTTGGGATGTCCGAACTTGTAGCTCAGTCCCAGCATGGCGTATGGCCACCATTTCTCCACCTTGAAGTTGTGCACGTGGTCGTGCTCCAGGTCGTAGCCGCCTTCCAGCAGCACCGAGAAGTGCTTGGCAATGTTCAGGTCGAGCTGTCCGGCCAGTCGCGTGTTGTGAGTCCAGCGGTTGCCGCGCTCGTTCAGTGGGTAGCGGTGCGAGGTGGGGCAGGCATCAAATTTGGCATATTGCAGTCCGTAGCCCGCAATGGCCACCACGTTCAGCAGGTTGTTGCGCTTGGGGAAGATGATGCCCGTGAGGTTCACCAGCAGGTCGGCATTGCCGCCATACCACTTATTATTATAGGTGCCGTTGGCGTCGAGCTTGTCTTCGTCCCACATCCAGCCGTTGGCTTGCACACGTGCGCCCAGGAAAGGCGCAATATAGCCACCCACCGAAATGGCTCCCATCGGAGCCCATTTGCGGTCGAGCGCACTGTTGGTGAAGGTGCGTGTTGCGCCTCCCTGAACGGTCACGAACATGTAGGGGGCAGGCTTGTAATCGCGCTGTGCGTGGCCGCAAAGCGTCAGCAGCATGGCTGTTATGAAAAGTGCAATTCGTTTCATTCCTGTTGTGAAAAATGATCAATAGTTAGATTTTAGTTGCAAAGATACAGAGAAATTCTGAAACAGCAAAGCTTTTTCCTGAAAAAAGACCGGTAGACTTCGCATGTTCATTTACTATTTGACGATTTACTATTTGACGATTTACTATTTACGATTTTATTTACGATTTATTATTTGACGATTTACTAAGTAACCATGCAAAAAAAGACTTATACGATTTGATTGAGGTTTTTAGAAAAACAAATAAAAACACAAAATACAAATAAAAACAGTAAATAATAAAATCGTAAAATCAGTAAATCGTAAATTGTCAAATCGTAAATGTTAGTAAATCGTCAAATCGTAAATATATATAGCCATCCGGAGAAAGCTGAATAATTGATATAAATCAATAGGAAAATCATAATTCACGGGCGAAAAATCAAATAATGGGCCTCTTTCCAGTGAAATAGGTATAACTTTGCAGCCACAAAAAGAGTTTAATACTAACATTCGAAAACATGAAGAGTATATTGGAAGGTCGGCCTGCATTGAAGGCAGAAATCGACAAAATTGCAGAGGTGGCCGGCTATCTCTGGCAAAATGGATGGGCAGAGCGCAATGGCGGCAACATCACGGTGAACATCACAGAGTATGTTGACGAAGAGATGAGGCAGCTGCCTGCCATCAGCGATGTGAAACAAATCGGCGTCACACTGCCCGCATTGAAAGGCTGTTACTTCTATTGTAAAGGAACGGGTAAGCGCATGCGTGATCTGGCCCGTTGGCCCATGGACAACGGCAGTGTCATTCGCATTCTCGACGACTGCGCTTCCTACGTCATCATTGCCGACAACGCTGTGATGCCCACCTCTGAGCTGCCCAGTCACCTCACCGTTCACGCCCGTCAGATTGAGACGAACTCAGGCTATAAGGCCACCGTCCACACCCATCCCATCGAGCTTGTTGCCATGAGCCACAACCGTGCTTTCCTGGGCAAGGACGTGCTCACCCGGATTCTCTGGTCCATGATTCCTGAGACCAAGGCTTTCTGCCCGCTGGGCTTAGGCATCGTTCCCTACACGCTGCCCGGCTCCAATGAGTTGGCCAACGCCACGCTGAAGGAGCTGGAGGACTACGATGTCGTGATGTGGGAGAAGCACGGAGTCTTTGCCAAGGGCAAGGACGTGATGGATGCCTTCGACCAAATCGACGTGCTCTCGAAGAGTGCCAAGATCTACATCAACTCCAAGTGCATGGGCTTCGAGCCCGAGGGCATGAGCGACGAGCAGATGAAGGAGATGACCGTGGCTTTCAACCTGCCCCGATAATTAGAAAACAACTACTGACTACATATATATTATTACTTAGAACTTAAAATCCCCGCCACTGTGAAGTGCCGGGGATTTTTCTTTTGGTGCGTGGGCAGCCGTTCTGCCCTTAGCTTCTTATATCAGCTGAGGCAGGAAGCAGCTCACCACCAGCACCACGATGCCAATCACCAGCACCGTAATGGTCTTCTGCGAGCAGCCCTTCCACTCTTTCAGGATGATGCCCCACACATTGGAGAACGTCACGTTCAGCGCCATGAGGATGCAGAACGACAGTGTGTCCATCGTGCCGCCGGCCTCGAAGAATGAACGTCCCAGCGACAGACCGAAGAACTGCGAGTACCACAGCGCACCGGCCAGCAGGCAGAACAGCAGGTTGTTGCCCCACACGGCCGTCTTCTTATAGTCGCCCCATGTCTTGTTCACCTGGTTCTGGTAGAAGCAGTAGATGGCATTCGTGATGAAGCCGCCGAATGTCACCAGCAGCGTGGCGGGCAGCGTGCGGAACATCGGGTCGGTCAGTTCGCCGAAGTTGATGTCCTTGCCAAACTCCAGGCCCACGTTGAAGCAGCCGCTCATGAAGCCAGCCAGCAGGGCGATGGCCAGACCCTTGGGGAAGTTGAAGTCCTTCACCGCCTCGCGCTTCTCCTCTTCGCTCAGCGCAGCCGACTTCATGCCGCCTGCCACTCCGATGATGGCAATGCCGATGAGCGTCACCACCACACCGATAATCACTGCGTAGGTCAGCGACGACAGCGCGTTCAGCTCAGGGAAGAACACGTTCAACAGCACAGGCCCCATGATGGTGCCCAGTCCGGCGCACGTACCCAGGGCAATCGACTGGCCCAGGGCCACGCCCAGATAGCGCATTGACAGGCCGAACGTCAGTCCGCCCACACCCCAGAGCACGCCAAACAGGATGGTCATCCACACGTTGAATGAAGGAGCCTCGCCAAACAGTCCGAACAGCGAATGCCCCTCGGGCACCGCCAGCAGTGCTCCCAGAAACGGCAGTACCAGCCAGGCAAACACGCCCTGCACAATCCAGTATGATTCCCACGACCAGTCCTTGATCTTGTTGATGGGTACGTAGCATGAACTCTGGCAGAAGGCGCCAATTGCGATGATTAGAAGTCCGATAATGATTTCCATGTTTCAGTAAATATTTTAGTTATAAAAGTTTTTTGCCTTTTGTTTTTGAGTAGATGTCGTAATCTGCCTGCAAAATTAGTCAAAATTTTTGAATTACCATTCTGTTGGCTAAAAAACAGACTAAAAATTTTGGCCCTGCGTCAAAATTTGTAAAGATAATTCATAGAAAAAAGCACGCTCCCGACAGGTGCTTCTAGACGGAAGAAGGCGCAGAAAACTGCTCTTTCATGGTTAGCTGCCTGCTGTCTCGTAGTCAGCAGGCAGCTAAACGCATCTAAGTAAGCCTTAAGCGCGCTTAACCAAGCCTTAAACGCGCTTAAACTAAGCCTCTTTTCCAACGAAACCAAGCCTCTGTTAGGGCATAAAACGGCTGTTTTCGGGGGATAAAAAAGCCTTTAAAACTACAATCCGCTGATTGTCAGCTGTTTACAAAATCGCTCATAATTCGCTTATTTGCGACCGACTGACCATCTGATGAATTCTGAGCGAATCTCAGAAGGGTCATTGTAAAGATTTTTCATAATAGTGCATGAAATAAACATGAGGAATGATAAATTCCGCTTGTTTTTATGCTTTCATCACTTTCTCATAGTACACCTTGCCGTTTTCCGAGATGATGGCCACGACATAGACACCTGATGGGAGGCTGCTCACGTCGATGCCCTGACTGGGATACCCGTTCTGGGAAAGCTTCACGATGCCGTCGCCCGACAGAATCTTCACCGTCTTGATGTGCTCCGTGTCACCATTGATGTAGAGCATGCTGCGCAGCGGCTTGGGATAGATGGTGTAGGTTCCGTTTGCAAACACGGGGGCAATGCCGGTGTTGTCGCTGATGTGAAGCGACATGGGACTCAGGCAGCTTCCTTCCTGTTGTCCCTGGAAACTGATGGTCTCGCTCACGGGATGTTCCTCGCCCGTGGCGTTCTCCCAGGCTTTGAATGTCATTTGCTCGTTGGCCGACAGCGTGCCGTGGATGGTGAGGAAGACCACGTCGCCTACCCATTTGCCCACGCCGCGACACTCGTCATTGCAGAAGGCACCAATGGTATAGGCTCCGCTCATGGTGGGGGTGCCGTCCTTGTAGAGTCGGCCTATCAGGGTGGTGTTGTCGGGATAGCGGTGGATGTCGTAGCCCCACTGGGCACCCAGTCTTGGCTGTTCCATGATACGGCTTTGACGCTCGACGGGGAACACACGCTGCACGGGATAGGTGAATGCGGTTGGCTCAGCAGCGTAGTACAGGTAGCCCTCGCCGGGATTCAGACGCTCCAGCGTGCCTTTCCACTGACCGCCGGAATAGGTTGAGAAGTCGTCCATGCTCTTCACCACATCGTTCTCAGCCGGGGTGATGCCAGCCAGGGCGGCAGCGAGGTCGTTGCCGCTAATGGGCACGTAGCCTATCCAGTTCCATCCCTTCTGCAAGGTCAGCGTGGTGCTCTCCGGCTTGCTGCCAAAGCCCGTCCAGGTGTGGCTGGCAGCCTCGGTAACCTTCAGCTTGTAGCCTTCGGCGGGACTGATGGTGTTCAGTGCGCCTGTCAGTCCGTGGGCGGGGTCGTTAACCAGTTCGCTGGTCTGGCCAACAAAGCGCTCGGTGATGCCTTCGATGGGCTGCAGGAAGATGCGGGCATCCTGATGGTAGGGCTCCGAGAGGTTCATCGACACCCAGTTCCATCCCGGCTGCAGGTTGAGCTGCAGGTCGGTGCGGTCGGCAATGCACACACGGTAGAGCTGTGAGGGCGCAGAGAAGCACGCTCCGTTCGATACGGCCACGTAGTAGACACCGTCTTCCTCGGGCGTGAAAGCCTGCCCGTTGGCTCCAGGCACCATGCGACCGTCCTCATAGAACCACTGGTTGCCTTTGGCTGCGGAAGATACCAGTGTGTGGGTGCCTTCGATGCTGACCTGCGGCTCGTCGAGTACGGGCAGTACGGTCAGGTTCAGCACGTAGAGACTGTCGCACATGTACTCGTTCTCCTTTGAGAAACGGTAGGTGCCGGTCTTGCTGTACTCCACGCCGCCAAACAGGCAGGTCTCACCTTGACAGATGCTCACATTGAGCGTGTCGGCATCGGGCTTCACGAGCACATTCTTCATGCTCAGCGTAAACGCCTTGCTGAACGATAGTCCGCCTGCGTCGGTAGTAGAGAGGCGAATCTGGTAGCAGGTGTCTGCGGCGCACTTGAACTGCTGGCGGGCCTGCAGCTGGGTGCCGCTGATCTGGAACAGGTCGTTGTGGATGGCACCGTCGCCCTCGGCCAGTGCGTAGGTGAAGGTGCCGTCCGGCTCGATGTCCTCGGAGGACAGCTCAGCAATGAAGCCGCCAACGGCAATGTCGTCCTGGAAGATGCTGTCGCTCAGGGCGATGTCGGTCGGGGCAGCGTTTACGTTGATGATCAGGTCGGGCTGTTCCTTCAGCGGTTCGCGGTTGCCCGTGTTGTCTACGGCCACGGAGTAGAAGCTGTACTGATGGCCCGGCTCGGCTGTGAAGTCAATGACGGTGTCAACAGGACAGGTGGCCACCTCCTCGTAGATGCCGAAGTTGTTGGCCTGATAGAGTTGCACGCTGCGCAGTCCGCTGCCTCCCTCATCGTCGGCGGCCTGGAATGTCAGGTGATAGAGGTTGGCGTTCTTCGAGTCCTGACGGGCTTTTATCCGGCTGGTGGGGTTGCCTGCATCGATGGTGTTTGTCCAGCGGTTGGTGGGGATGGTGTCGTTCTGGTCGAACACAATGCTGGCCACGATGCTCAGCGTGTCGCCCGTCCTGAGACCTTCGTGCGGCTTCAGACGGAAAGTGACGAAACCTTCGCCCACGTGGGTGGAGTCGTTCACGGGCAGCATGCCGCGATCCACCTGCCACGGGTGCAGTCCCGTTTCGGGGTCGATGGAACTGAATCGCCAGAAAGCCTGCTGCCTGTCGGCATCAATGCCTGCCGTAAGGTCAACGAATATGTGCATCGAGTCGCGCAGGTCGAGGCGGGTCTGATAGGCTGTCGGTGCATCGTCGATGCTCCACGACCTGTTGGCGAAGCCGTAATTGCCGAGCGAGAAGCCCTTCATCGACTGCTTGTCGGCAAACGGGAAACTCACGTCGACCTTCTGGGCACTGGCTCCGGCAAACTCCGGGTCGTTCTCGAACCAGACGGTGTAGTTCAGCACATCGTTGATGCTCACCCATCTTACGGAGTCGTAGCCTTGGGGACCAATCAGTTCGTTGGGGTCGTAGGAGAGCAACGTGGATACTGTTTGGGTAGAGCCGATTTCCTTGGCCGTACCCTCCTTCCCGTCGTTCTTGGACTGGTCGCCCTGATTGCATGGATCCTTGGTGCTTTGGGCACCTGCCATCATTGCTATGCAGAGCAATGTAACCATTATAATTATTCTTCTCATATCATCGCAATTTTAGTTTCAAATACTATGATCATTGCCACGCCTTGTAATAACTTGGCGTAAGTGGTGCATTGATGTTCTCGACGGTTTTTACATAATTGCGAAAACCTTCTGCGGTCTTTTTAGCAACTTTCTTAGCACCGTCTGCCGTACTGTTCACCAAATTCTTGCTGCTTTGGACAATTCCTTGCTTGTCATGAGCACCCATAGCCGTTAATCCATCGGCAGCATACGCAGCTGTTCCAATGGCCGTATTGATAGCGGCATTCTTCAGATTCTCGCCGATAGTAATGTCTTCTCCGTCGATGGCTTGGTTACCGGTACTTGTAGCCATGTCGGAAGTGAAATCCTTGACGGCATTCCATCCTAATTTTTTCCAGAAACTAAGCCCTTTCGACAAGCCGATTTTCGAGCTGACGAAGTTGGCCACACCAGTTATGACCGTGTTGTATGCGATTTTACCTAAATTTTTGAAAACATTTTTTACAGACCACTTCCAGCAATCAATGGACCACCAGGATTCTATAGCGCCAAATCCGGAGGCAATGCCACCTCCCAACCACGGATTCACACCTGTGGTAAACGTAATTACTCCATTCTTGAAGGTGTCCCATACATGGCGTCCGCGATGTCCAACAACATTTGCCGGACTAAAGGTGCCGTTTTTGTAATATGCACTCCAAGCGCTAACGTTGGCCATTACTAACGTGGCGAGGACAAGAGTAGCGGTGATGACTTCTGTTCCATTCGGGTCGGCGAATACAACAGGATTGTTCATGGTGTAGGCATAGTCGTTCATGCCGTTGATATACATCAGCGGGTCTTTCTGCATGAAGCGTCCCAATGCGGGATTCATGGTTCGTGCCCGATAGTAGTACATTCCTGTGGCATAGTTGTATTCACGTCCGCAGAACAGACGGTCGTTACCCACGGAAGAGCGTTCCATCGGCTGTCCCTGGGCATCGTAGAAGGTGGGTGTGCCGTAGACATCGTAGTCCATGTATTCCACCACTTCGCCCTGCTCGTCAGTAAGGCACATCACGGAGTTCAGATGGTTGGTGTGGAAATAGTATTCCTCACTGCCTTTGACGGTCTTCAGCAGTTCGTCGACGGCATTGCCGTAGATGAACGCTGTGACCTCGCCGCCTTCCACTTCCTCGACGATTACATCGCCCATGTAGTAGCAGTAGCAACTGCCCTTTATGATGCGGCGACCCAGTGCGTCGTAGACCGAAGTGGTCTGACCGTCGACACCCACTTCCCTGTTACCCAGGTCGTAGCTGTAGGTGTGCTGGCCGTCGCTGACGAGGTTGCCGTTGTCATCATACTTAGGAGCAATGTTCTGCCCGCCGCTCACGGCGGTAAGGGCATTCACGTTGTTTGCCGTGTAGCGGGTGGCGATACCGTTTTCCAGCGTCTTGATGCGGTTGCCCACCTTGTCGAACTCATAGCCTTTGCTGACTTTGGTGCCGCGCAGGAACGAGGTGAGCTGGTTGGCCAGATCATATTCATAGGTCTCGGTGCGTTCGTTGTCTGAAAGATTGCGTTGCTGGGTAATATTGCCCATTGCATCGTAGATCAGTTCAAGCCCCATAATCAGTGATGGCTGTTGCCCTCCAGCGTTTCCTTTTGCTGCCTTGATGGATGTAATCCAGCCGTTCTCGTTGTAACCGTAGTCGGTGGCAATGCCGTTGGCGTAGGTCTGGCGGGTTTTCATTCCCTGCGAGTTGTAGTCCATGCGCACCACCTCATTGCCGTCCTGCAGAATGCTGGCAATGAGGCTGCGAGCATTCAGTCGTTGCTCTACTCTCATTCCATGCGGGTAGGTAATGGTACGTTTGTTGGCGGCCAGGTCGTAGGAATAGGCAGTAGTTCCCTGTGACCCTCCTTGTGGAGCGAGCGTTTCAGAGAGGATGCGGCCCGCCTTGTCGTAGGTGAAGCTGACGGTAGCATCCTTGTTGACAGCGGTGAGCATCTGGCTCATGGCATCGTAGGTGTAGCGGTCGGACGTACCGTCGGCGTAGGTGCGGCTGAGCAGGTTGCCGAGTGCGTCGTAGGCATACCTGGTCTCGCGTCCTGCCCTGTCCTTCGATGTGGTGATGCGGCCCAGCTCGTCGTAGGCATACTGCATGCTGAGACCGTCGGCAAAGGTGATGGCGGTGTTGCGGTCAAGCATGTCGTAGGTATAGGCGGTGGCATTGCCCTTGGCATCGGTTGCTTTCACCAGATTGCCGTTGCCGTCGTACTCAAACTTCGTTGTGGCTCCCAAGGCATCGGTTTCGGTCAGTTTCTCATTGCGTGAGCTGTAAGTATAGCTGATGTCCGAGCCATTGGGCAGGGTTACCTTTGTCATGTTCGAGTTGGCGTCATACTCACATACAATGCTGGTTCCCGACGGATAGGCGATGCTGGTAGGACGGTTCAGCGCGTCGTAGGTGCCGGTAGTCACATTGCCCTCGGCATCCGTCACCGAAAGCGAGTTGCCATTGGCATCGTATGTGAATTTGGCAATCAAGCCTATGTTGTCTGACAGCTGAACGGGGCGGTCCATCCGATCGTAGAAGAACTGAATCACATTGCCATTGGGCTGGAACAAAGCAGTCCGGTTGCCGTTGACATCATATTCGTAGGTTGTGGTTTCTCCTTCGGCGTTGGTCTCGGAGAGCAGGTTGCCCTTCCAGTCGTACACGAACCGCTCAGTGTTGCCCAAGGGGTCGGTGACGCTGGTCATGTTGCCCTTGCCGTCGTAGGTGAAGGAAACGACACCACCCTTCGGATCGGTGATGGTGAGCATGTTGTATTCGGCATCGTAGGTGTAGGCACTGATCTGGTTCTTGGCATTCTTGACGCGCACCACGTTGCCCATCTTGTCGTAGCTCAGGGTCGAGGTGTTGCCCAATGGGTCGGTCTGTTTGGTGAGTTGCCCGTTCTTGTTGTAGGCGTAGGTGACGGTGTTGCCCAGGGCATCGGTTGCGCTGGTGTTTTGGCCGTACTGGTTGTAGCCAAAAGAAACGGTATAGCCTGCGGCGTCGGTGACACGTCGCAGCGTGCCGTCGGCATTGTATTCGTTTACCGTCACGTTGCCGTTGCCATCAGTGACGGTGAGCGGCCATCCGTACTCATTGTAAGTATAAGCGGTGCCGATGTCCAATGGTCCGTTGAAGGCAGTCATATTGCCCTTGTTGTCGTAGGTAAACTGGAAGGTGTTGCCGTTTTTGTCCTGCATGGATGTCACCTGGTTGAAGGTGTCGTAGGTGTAACGTTCCGTGTTGCCCAAGGCATCGGTGAGCGAGAGCATGTTACCCCGCTCATCGTAGGTGTAGGACGTCACGTTACCGTTGGCATCAGTCACCCGCACCAGATTGTCGTCGTTGTCATATTCCAGCTTGCCCTCCGATCCGCAGCAGGCTCCTGCCCTTTCCACAGCACGTCCCTTCTCGTCCCAGCGGTAGTAAGAATACAGATTGGTGGGTGCGGTGTAGTCGATGAACACAGTGCGGTCTTCCTCGTAGCGTATGCTCTTGTCGCTGACATCGGTCTTCATGCGTGAGCACATGCCGTTGACGTTGTAGGCCATGAGTGTCTTGTTTCCATTCGCATCGGTCATTTCGTTGATTCGGTCGAAACGATCATAGTCGTATATAAAATTGTTGCCCATGACATCGGTGCGTTTCTTCAGACGGTGCAGACCGTCGTACTCGTAGCTAACGCTGCCTTCGACGAAGGAGGCTGTGGCCTTGGTAAGCAGACCGTCGGTATAGGTCAGCGTGATGCTATGGCCGAAACGGTCCTCAATCTTGGTGAGCAGCGAGTCAGTATAGGTCAGCGTAGTCTGGTTGCCATTTCGATCGGTGATGGCAGTGACCTTGCCGTACTTCATGTTGCCGAAGCGGTATTTGGTACCGTCTTTTTCTGTGAGTACAAACTGGTCGTTTTCTAATGTCAGTACACTGAACACACCCTTGGGAGCCTCATAGTCATCGCCGAAGCGTACGTAGGTGTCGCTGCGACCGTTGCCACATTCAATGGTCACGTCTCCTGCTGTATTGAGGCGATAGCGCATTTCATAGCTTAGCGAGAACCCCAATCCGTAGCCGTAGTCGGCCGATGCCTTTGAGCTATTGTAATAGAACTGCAATGACATCGGTTGCAACGTGTTTTGCGACAACAGATCCGTACGGCTGAAGAAGAGCACGCCATTGTAGGCGTTCACCGAAAGCCCACTTGGCCCCTTGATATTGGGATGAATGACATTCTGCGCCGTAGCTGCGGAGAAACTACAGCACACAAGCCAGAATAGTATGATTTTATGCTTGATATTCATAGTTATTGAATAATATAAAATGTAATTTGACTTCCACCGGATGTCTGATACATGAACAAGTTGATGCTTCGTTGCGTGCCTGGGGCAATAGTCTTGAAGCCCCGCTCATTGTATTCACCGTCGATGGGCAGTGAAATCGATGACTGATGCTTCTCCAGTCCCTCAATTGTGGTGGCTAAGTAACCTTGGTCAATGGCTATGACAAAGTCCTTTATCTCACAGTCGGTGTTGCCACCGTTGGCATAGGTCGCAGTGATGGGCACATAGCTGTTCTGGCGTACCACGAAGGGCGCTTCGACCTTTGCGGAGAGAGGAACGGACACACCGGGCACGACCTTGAATCCCTGCGGGAGTGTGGCCTGGGTGCCGTCGGGCAGCTCGGACACGATGTCGTAGGTGCCTGTCTCAGCATTCCGCAGGTTGAACGTCACCCGCGAAACGGTCATGCCTTTCATGGTCACCATCTCAGCGGGAATCACTGTCTGGTCCATCTTCAGGCGGAAGTCCATGATGCTGTCAAAGAGGGCACCGCTGACATTGGTAGAGACCCAGCCGTCCGTACCACCTTCGGTAACGCTCAGCTTGGTGGCTCCGAAATGGATTTCGTTGGCTGTGAGGCTCATCGGTACTTCGGCAGTTTGCTGACCGTCATCGCTGAGGCTGAACACATTGCCTGTGCTGCCTACTATAGAGGCATTGTCCTGTGCCAGGATGTAGTAGTTGCCAGCCTGCACTTTCGGAATCAGCACTTCCAGCCCTGTCTCACTGACGGCAGTTGCCATAAAGTCGTAGCGGGCCGTGTTGGGCACCTGTTCAAAGGCAGCATAGAGACTTGGCGTAACGTCGGCGGGATGTTCCAGGGTGAAGCCCACCGTCTTGCCCTCATAGCCGTCAGGAATATCGAGCTTGTAGTAGCCCGCCGTATTGACCTGTGCCGTACTGCCCAGACTGACGGTGTTGAACGCGAGGCGGCTGGGTGACTTCATCACGCCTGTGTTGTTGTCGTAGTCGGCCTCGCTCACGGTATGGGTGCTGTTGGTCTTCACGATGACGTAATAGTTGCCTTCGGGCATGTTGGTAATGCGGCCCGTGGCACTGCGGGTAATGGCGTTGCCCGGGGCGATGCTCACGTTGCCGGAAACTACGCCCACCATTACGTCGTTCACGTCCCACTTACTGTCTTCCGACAGATAGATGGCATCGCTGAGATTGGCAGCTGCGCCATACTCACCGTTGTTCTCAATCTGATAGGTAATGGTGACGTTCTCACCGGCCTTGATGGTCGGCGATGCCGTGACGTGGGCTATCTGTAGGTCGGCAGGTGTCTCAGCCGAACCAGTGATGAACACGGGAACAGACTGGGTGTTGTTGTTCTCGTCCTCCTCTAAGAGGGCATCGCCTGCATCGGTCACAACGAAGAGCATGTAGTTGCCATTCGCATCGACGGGAATGTTCACTGTCATCTCAGCGGTGTATTCGGCTCCCACTTGCAGCGTGCCCACATGGGTCTTGCTGCCCAGACGGATGGCAGTCTGCGTGTTGAGTACTGCACTCGACGACAGGTAGAACACATCGGCCCATTTGTCGGTGCGGGTGGTGTTCTTGCCGATGTTGCCGATGGTGGCACACACCTTCAGGGGCTGTCCTGAAACGAGGTCGCCGTCGGTGTCGATCTCCGTGACGGTGAGGTCGGGCAGTGGCGACTGCACTACATTGACGGGAATGGCTTTGACATTGTTGTCCTTGCTGCGCTCCGACAGCTTCTTATGAACGTCGGTCTGAACAAGCACATACCAGTTGCCCGCCATCTTGTCGGGAATGTTGAGTGTGGCCTGCTGATTAGCGGTTGCTCCCTGGGCCAGGGCACTGGTCTGGAGGGATGCCAGCAGCAGATCCTTGCTGTCTTGCTTGTCGTCGGCAGAAAGGTAGACATTCGTGGTGGTTGCTCCGGCATCCCAGTCGCCCGCATTGCTGACGGTGAAAGTCAGCGGCACATCGACCGATGTCATCACCGTGTCGCTGAGCGCATAGTCGGTTACAAGCAGGTCGGCCAGGTTGCCGGTGACGAACACCTTGGTGCTTTCATGATTGTCGGAGGTGTTGTACTCACGCAAGGTGTTGCTCCTGTCGACAAAGAGGTGCAGATACCACTCGCCGCCCTGAACATCGGGCACGGTGAACGTCAGCGAGATGTTGGTGGCGCGGTTGGTCTTCAGACCTGATACTGAACCCGTCTGCCGGGTGATGGTACACTTGGCAGCTTCCTCGAAATCGAACTTATAGTTACTGCTGTTCTTCGACAGGAACAATTCCTGGGTCAGCTCGCCCTGCGGCAGGTCGGTGTCACCGTTGTTCTGGGCAATATAGGTCAGAGTGACCGTGCTGCCCGGTGCCAGGTTGGCAGGCACCTTTACGTCGGAGAGGTGCAGATTGGCTCCACGCTCCGTGTTCAGTATAGGCTCGGTGGTGTATTTGCACCATGAGCGCACCACGTTTGAGGCGTTGTTCTGTCGGTCGGCCTCAGTAATGATGCCGCCAGCATTGGTCACCACGTACAGGTAGCGCAGGCCGTCCAGTTTTTCATTCTTTGGAATGGTGATGAGCGCACGGCGGGTCTTCTCCTGTCCGGCGGCAATCCATACCGTGTCCTTCACCGTTGCAATCTTGGTGCCGCCGGTGGCCGTCTGGTTCACGGTGGCATAGATGTCGTCGGAGAGTATGGCATTGGCAATGTCGGCTTCACCCGTGTTCCGGACTTTCCAGGTGAAAGCCACCTGGGCTCCCGTCTTCAGCGTGTCGGCCGAGACGCTGACCATCTGGGCTGTCAGGTCGGGCTGTACGAAGCGCACCGGGCCGTACATCATGACATGACTGGCCTCGTCGCCCTGCTGGACAATGAGGCCTTGTTCACAGGTCTTTACATAGATGTAATAAGTGCCGGTCTGCAGGTTTTTCAGGTTGTCAGACCTCACTAGAACGTTGCTGCTGTAGTTGTCGCCCTTGTAGGTGTACTCCTCAGGGGGAATCTGTGCTGAGACATCTTTCCCCGCAGGCCGCTCAAAGCCTCCTTGCTGCTCACAAGTGGCAAGCACGTGAGCCGATGCATCGAGGCCGGTGTTTTTCTTTGAGATATAGACCACGTCAGTCCAATGGGGATTATTGATGTTGCCTGAGAAGAATTCAACGTTATCAGAACGGTTGGACACCCATGAAGCGTATGGTATACCTGCTCCACGATTGACAACCGAGTAATTCAGGTTGAACTCTGCCGACGAGATGGTCTTGGGAGCGATTATCTCGGTGGGCACCAGGTTGGCAGTGGGGCAAAGCCGTACTTCATGTTGTTCGGAAACGCTCCAGTTGTTTGCGGTCTGAGCCAGTTCGCGGGCATCATTGTCGGCATGCACATGAATCCATGTGTCGCCACTCCAGTGGTAAGGCATAACGAAGGCGTAGGTCAGAGTGATGGTCTCACCGGGTTCTATCTCCTTGCCAGAATTTTTTCTACCGACACTTCCCAATTCGGCTTCATCGCGACTGGAAGAATGGGACACATAGTAGTTGATGTCGAAATGGCCCGTTGGGCGGGTGCCGATGTTACGAATGGTCACTGTGACGGCCACTTTCTTGCCCGAATACCACTCTGTGGACTGGCGCAGTCCAGCGGCGGTGATGGGCGACGGACGCCAGCACTCCTCCCAGGAGTCAATTTGATTGCCGTCCTCGTCGTACAGGATGCCTGCGGGCGGGTCGAGTGGAGGCAACACACGGGCTGTGACGGAAGTAATCTGCAGGTCGGGCAGGTTGGGCACGCCAATCTCTACTTTCTTGTAGAAGAAGTTGTCGCTGCGAGTAGCCGTCTCACCATGTTCGGCCACCTTATTGTAGGCTGCTGCCGTAGTGGCATAGAGATAGTCGTAGCCGGAACCGTCGGTGGTGGGCGTATAGGGATTGACCACGCTGCCGCCAACAGTTGCCCACTCAATGTCCTTGACATTGTACATGTCGGTGGTGACCATCAGGTAATAGTTGCCATGAATGTTGTTGGGAAGCGTGACCTCGGCACTGTTATTGTAGCTCCCGCCGCTTTCCAGTGCCGTGACGTTTCTAACTGTGGCCAGCAGACGTGCCTTGTTGTCGGAACTGCCCGCCTGCTCTGTGCCGCCGTAGGCATCGGCCACAAGCCACACATAGTCGTTCCATTCCTGACCGGCAGTAGAACCTACACCGTCGTTGCGTACTGTCCACTGCACCGTGGCTTTTTCACCGGCGGTAAGCTCGGAGCAGTCCACTGAACTGACATGCAGGTCGGGCAGGCTGCGCACGGTGAACATCATGGTGTCGCTGGCCATTGTCTGACTCTCGTTGCGGGCCACAACCACCCACTTATAGGAGTTGCCATCCTGACAGAAATCGCGTGTGGTGAACTGCAGGCTGGCAGTGCCTTCGGCCACAGGTATGGAGGGCGGCTGGTTGACGACATTCCACAGATAGACGTCGTAGACGGCGTTCTGGATGCTGTTCCACGAGAGCGTCACCGTGGTGTTCTCAACCAAAGCACCGTCTTCGGGCATCAGGTTGCCAAACAATCCCACCAGTGAGGGCGTGACGGTGATGGTGTAGTTGAATTCGCAGAAGGTGACTCCTTCGCGCGTACCTTTTATATGATAGACAAGGTCGCAGTTGCCCACACCTTCGTTGACGATGGTCATGCCCGGTATGGTTCGCACACCGGAGGTGAGATAGCCCGATGCTGCGTCGGGTGTGTTTGTGAGCGTCCATGAGAACGTCAGGTCTGCACTGATGGGTGAGAAATCCACCTCGGTCGTCTTCTCGCCTGAGTACACGAGCTGGCTGCTCATCTTCTCTATCTGTGCGGGATTGAACGAAACACCCCATAGCTTCAGGTCGACACCTTCGCAGCTGAGGTTCTTGCCCAAGAGCGTGAAGGATTCGACGAAGCTTTTGTCAATCGTTTCTCCCTGCTCACCGAAGCACAGGGCGGGGTTGCGTCCTGTGCCGCTCTTCGTGAACGACAGGGTGTAGGAACCAGCCGACAGTTCGGACTGCAGGCTGCGCAACTGTGCCTTGTAATCGTCGGTGAGCGGACAGCTGTATTCGTGGTCGGCCTTGACGTCGACTTTCACATCGCCCGTCACGCTGCCTGCACCCATGAATTGCAGCAGGGCATCGGCTGTGGTGAAATAGCGCACGCCCTTTTCTTCGTCGGAGAGATAGAACATACCTTCGACGCGCCACGAACTCTCATCGTTGATGAGTACCGTCTGTTCGGCCAGATCGGTGTCCTGTTCGCCCCGTGCGGTCATCCTCACCGTGTAATAGCCTGAATGGGCGTAGGTGTGTAGCGGGTGTTTCTCAGTGCTGGTGGTGCCGTCGCCGAAGTCCCACACATAGCTCACGGAGTTGGCCGATGAGAGGTTAGTGAACTTCACGCGGCCCTGTAGCTTGTCGTAGGAGAACTTGGCGTAGAGCCCATCCTCCGAAATCTTCTCCACGTAGATGTAACCGCTGCGCACCGTAACGGGTGTCTGACTGCCATCGGTGCCATGAGACACACCGTGGGTGAGCAGAACGGGATAGTTGAAGCCCATCGTGGCCGTATCGGGAATGGTGACCGGCACCTCGAACATCTTACCGTTGTTGTCGGTGAAGGCTTCTTCGCCCAAGAGCGTGAAGCGGTAGTTGTTGTTGCCCAGATTCCTCACCGTCATCTCATGACCGGAGGTACGACCCGAGAGCGACACGTTGTCTGTCTGGACAGTGAAGCCACGGGGGAACTGCACATCGACCACCATTCCTCTGACTGGGGTTGTGTTCTCCAAGTAGATGGGATAGATGATGGTCTGTCCACACACGGCGTTCTCGGTCATGCCGTAGATGTTCACCTGGTCAGTCCCGGGTTGGTTGGGTTCGTTGGGGTTGCCGGGATCGTAGTTGTAGGTGTAGTTGGCCGTGAGGGTGATGTCGTTTTTAGGCATGACGAAGTTGTAGCTGCTGCTTGTGGAAACGATGCTGTCGCCCATTGTCCAGCTGACGAACGTGTACCACTGGTAGGTCTTTGCCTGTAGGGATACAACAGTGCTTTCCTGATAGGAGTTGCCGCTTTCCACATTGAAATAGCCTGCACCTTCGGGATTGCAGTTCAGGAATACCTTGTGGTAGAGCTGCGCCTCGCTGGGTTCTCCGGGACTGCCAGGACTGTAGGCGAAGTGGGCCACCAGTGTGGGGTTGCCTTCCTTCATCACATACTGGAAAACATTGGAGGTGGAGATGACCTCGCCGTTCTCCGTCCAGCTGACAAAGTTGAAGTCGGTGTTGGAACGGGCTTCGACCGTGACGGTAGAGCCTACTTCGTATTTGTTGCCGCTGTATGTGGTACGCAGGTAGCCGCCATCGGCAGGAGTCACCGACAGGAAGAGTGTGGAGTAGACGGGCAGGTTGGGCTCGTCGGGCTCTCCTGGACTGTTGGGGTCATAGGTGTATCGGGCAACCAGCTTGACGTTGCGGGCAGGCATCGTATAGGTGAAGTATGCCTCGGTGGAGATCACCTTACCGTCCTGCTCCCAGGCTGCGAACTTGAAGCCGCTGTTGGTATAGGCACGCAGATTGACGGTCGTTCCTTCTGAGTACGACGTGGTTGTGCCTATGTTGAAGCTGCCAGCTTCCGTCGGCGTGGCCTGCAGGGTCAGGGTGTGGTACACACCTGGCTCTGCAGGGCTGGTCGGATTGTATTGCCCCCACATACCGACACTCGCTATGAGTGCCAATATGGAAAGGATATATTTGAAACCTCGCATAGTTATTGACTATTTACGGATTTACAATTTTCGCATGGGCTGAGCTCGCCTGTTACTGGCGTACCACTTTCTTTCCGTTTTGGACAAAGACGCCCTTGGTGGCCTTGACAACACGCTGGCCCTTGAGGTTGTAGACAGGAGCGGCAGCAGTTTTTTCATTCTTCACACAGAAATCTTCACTGATAGAAGTGGTCTCATTGCTGTTCACCTTGAAGGTCAGCACGAAGCGGGTGGTGTTATTGCCGTTGGTGGCATCGCTGTGGAAGGTGTAGTCCTGTTCGCTCAGGTTCACAGTCTTGCCTGTCTGGGCGTCGTACAGGTAGACGTCGCCTTCGGCACGGCTTGCAGTGATGGTGTAGAAACCAGCCTGTCCGACGTAGTAGGCCAGACGTACCTGCCCGTTGTCTAACGGACGCTCGTTGATGGCGTAGCCGTTGCCTTCGGCATCGAGTGTGAAGAGCTGGGGAACGGCACTTTCGAAGCTCATGAACTTCGAAGCGTCACATTCCAACTCATAGCTGAGCGAAGCCTCGCTATTGACCACCACACGGGTCTCGTCGGAGAGTTCGTCGCCAAGCAGCTGCAGGTTGAAGAAGAAGCGGTTGGCCTGGGTCTGTGAGCGATAGGCGCGGGCTGCCATGTGGTTGATCTCGGCAGTCAGCTGGCGGCCTTCCTTGTGGAACACAATGTTGTCGACAGCAGCAGGCTTCTGGACGAAGAACGACTGCATGGGGCGCAGTGCAAACTCATCGTCGGCAATGGAGTAAGCCTTGTAGGTGCTGCCCGTCCACACGGTGATGGGGGCGCTGAAGTCCATGTAATAGATGTCATAGTAGCAAGGATAGGGATTGCCCACGTAGTTCCAGTTCTTGTTGGCCGACACTTCGCTTACATAGGCCGACAGCGAACGGGTCACGTCGCTGGTGGTGAGCAGCTGCTGGCCTCCGGTGGCATTGGCGGGGAAGGTAATCTCGCAAGCCTTGTTGCATTGGAAGATGTAGCCCTGACCACCATTGAGTTTGCCGGTGTCAACGTTCTTCCAGCTGGCACCGGTGCCGTTGGCAGCACGGTTCTGGCCGTCGTAGTAACGGAACACGTAAGAGGCTTCGTTGCTCACCTGGATGTCGGCAAGGGCAACGTCGTAGAGCGGAGTGAGGAAGTACCACTTGTTGGCATCCGCTGAGAAGCGCGTGGCAGCCTTGTTGGCCGTCATAGCGTCGCAGCTGTTCACCAGCGCGCCGGGGTTGCTCTCGTTGACAAACAATTGGAACTGGCCTACGGGCATTGGGGCACTGCCGCCCACGGTGAGCTGTCCGCCAAAGTAGAGGTCAATGTCGGGCGTGCCGTTCATGCGACGGTTGTTGGCCAGGGAGAGTAGAGACGAGATTTTCCAGTAGTCGATGTCGTCGCCCTCGACGATGGAGCCGAACTGATACCAGTAGCTGTCGAGCTTGTAGTTGACTACGGCAAACGAAGGCACCTTCAGCGTGAGCGTGCTCTTGGCAGGACAGTTGCCGCTGAAGGGGTCGGAATAGACAGCGGGCGGTGTGGCCGACCGTGAGACAATGGTCTGCAGTGAGGGGCAGTTGTAGAAAGTACTGTAGTATTGCTCCACGTAAGAAGGTAGCTCAACATATTTCAGGTTGGAGCAGTATTGGAAGGCACTATTGCCCAGCTTGGTGAGCTTCACCGGCAGGAACAGGCTGTCGAGTCCCGTCGTAGCAAAGGCGTAGTTGCCAATCTCTTCCAGACCGGCAGGCAGGTCAATGCTCCGCAGCTCAGGGCAACGGCTGAAGGCGTCGTTGCCTATGACTTTCAGGTTCTGGGGTAGTTCTATCTCGCTGAGACTGGAGCAATTGTAGCATACTTCGTCTTTAATGGTAGTCAGGGCTTCAGAGAAATGAATCCTGGTCAGGTTGGTGCATCCCTGGAACACTTCGCAGTCGCCTCGGCTGTCGCCAAAGTCGGTGACGGTGTTGGGCATGATGAACTCAGTCAGTGATTGGCAGCCATAGAAAGCCTGGTAGCCAATGAATTGCAGGCTTGATGCCTGGCCAAAGGTCACGGAACGGACGGGGGTGCTGATGAAAGCCCCATAGTCAATGGAGGTGACGGAGTTGGGAATGGTGATGTCGGTGATGCGCGTGCCACGGAAGGCGTAGTAGCCGATGGAGGTGATACCCTCGGGCAGTTTCACGCTCCTCACGGTCGTCATGCCGTCGAACGCACTGTTGGGGAGGGCTGCAAAGGAAGCCTCGCTCAGGTCAATGGCCACAAGGTTGGTCATCTGTTTGATGGTGGCCCAGTCGGCAGAATTCATGGCACCCTTCACCTTGAGCATCTCGACGTCGCTCAGCACGTTGACAAGATAGAGCACCTCCACGCCCAGCGTTCCTGCCTGCGACAGGTCGGCCTCAATCCATGTGTCGGAAAGCTCAATGTCCTTGATTTGGGAAAAGAGGTTTGCTTCGACCTCGCCCATGATGTCCTGCCATTCCGCCGTGTAGGTGCCCGGCTCCAACACCACGGAGTATTTCGTGAATGTGGCTACGTGGTGAAGTTCCTCGTATGCGGTGCCGTTGACCACAAAGCGCAGCGTATGTTCAGAATTGTAGCTGCTCGAGAAATCGTTGTCGTAGCCCATTCGGCAGGTGAACGACAGCTTTGAAGGCTTGTCGATGGTGAACGTCGTTGAGAAGGCCGACGTGCTGTTGCGGTGGTTGTAGTTCGTGTTCTGGATATATCCGTCCTCGATGGTCCAGGGCCACGCGCCGTTGTTGTTGAATGTCAGGGGCTTTGAATCGGCCGTCAGCACGGCATTCTCTATCGTTGAGAATGTTTTCACCCGTACGTTCTTGACGTTACTAAAATAAGAGGTGGATGCGTAATTGTCGTTCGAGCTGCGGAACACGATTATGTGCTGACCTGGGTCAAGATACAGGCGTATCGTTTTGTATTTGTAGTCCTTGTAGCTGTAGTGGTAGATGGAGTCTGTTGCCACGCCGTCTACATAGAGGTACAAGGCACCATAGCTGTTGTAGCATCGCCAGTCGAACGACACTTCCGTGCGGAGCGTCGAGGTGTACTGCATGGAGAGGACGGAGGCAGAGCTTTCGATTCCGATGTTGCCGTTCTTCACAGCGTCGCCGTCGATAGTCCAGGGATAGGTGTCGTCGTTCTTGAACGAGACAGGCACGTCGGCTTGGGTCACGATGGCATTGGTAATAGAGTCGGCGGTGAAGCCAGGAGCACGCAGCACGGCCTGGCTCTGTCGCTGCGACGATAACGACTCGGCCGTCTCGGCGAGACGACTGGCAGCTGTTGCGGCACCCACTATTGTAAGGGCCGTCAACGCAATCATAGTAAGCTTCTTCATAAGTTTTATTTTTTTAGTTATTGTTATTTCTGTCTGATTAACCGATGCTTTCCTTTTTTTCCTTGTCCTGGGCTGGCACGCCTTCTATGAACATTTGGCGCAGCCCCTGCTCGTATGCCCGGAGGGCATCATGACCCTTGTGGGTGATGCGGCACACGGTGTGGGACAGTCGGCCCAGTCCCGTCTTGGTCACTTCCAGGTAACCAGCATCTTGTAGCGTTTTGATCTGAACACTGATGTTGCCTCGTGTGCTGTCGGTAATTTCGCACAGATACATGAAGTCGGCACTCTCGAGGCTGTCGAGTGCCACCATGATTTTCAGCCGCAACTCGTTGTGGAGCAGCGGATTGATGACGGCAAACTTAAATGTACTCATAGTTCTTGACGTATTGTTTGAATAAATGTCCGGGTATGATAAGGGCGACAATGGCAACCAAGGCTGCCACAAACAGCTGCCACGGCCACAACTCGTCCTGAAAGAAAAGACAGACAAACGAAAGGACGGTGCCGATGATGCCGCACACCGTCTTGGGACGGTAGTGCAGGATGATGCCCGTCATGAAACAGCCCAGGCTGATGAGCAGTGCCTGGAAGGTGCAGTAGATCTTCTCGAAGACTTCGGCAAAGCCCATCGTGGCACCGCCCAGGAAACTAACAAAGCCCACATAGATCCACATCGTCATGATGAAGCTTGAGTCGACCGTGCGTCGTCCAGTGCGCTCATAGTCTTTCTTGATGAAGTACATCATCAGCGGGGCACCCACCAGAGGGATGCCCATCCATATCCAGCTGCACCAGTTGGAGTCCCACAGCAGCAGAGCGGCAAACTCCACGAGCAGGAAGAAAGCCGTGGGATAGCCCCAGGCAAGAAACAGGTTTTCACCCGTTAGCTTCTTGTTGCTCATGACTTCGCCACGAATGCTGGTAATGATGTCAAGTTCTTGGTTTATAGTCATCATAGTCTGTCAAGTGTTTCTGCTTCAAATGATGGCACAAATATATGGTTTATTTTTTAAACAATCAAGTTTTGTGTCTTTTTATTAAATTTTATTAACAGACGGAACACTTGTTGCAGTGTTGCAGTGTTGCAGTTCCAAAACAGGTTACACGAAAGTTAAGAATTAAATCTATATTTATATATATAGGTATATATAAAAATATAGGAGTATTTTTGGGAATGGACTAAGCATTTTTGGAACTGCAACACTGCAACAACTGCAACAAGATGTGTCCAAGTGCGCTGTGGACACGACTAATGAGCACGTAGATGCATCGGCGTTTTTATTACCTAATTATAGATACGTGCGCGTGAGACAGAGGAATTGCGGTTACTCCCTGAAGCTGATGACCACGTGGGGGAACCCCATAGCCAGGAGCAGCTTGCGCACCTGGGCTTCGGCATTCTCGCGGGCGGTGGCCAGGTTCTGGGGCGTCAGAGCCTGGGCTTTCATCAGCTGTTGGGCACGCTGGTACATGGCTTCGCGGTCTTCGGCCTTCCAGCGGCCTGACTCGTGGAAAGCACGGGTGCGGGCTTCGTCGATGAAATGCTCGTCGAGCAGGGTGACAGGGGGCAGCGTGACGTGAAGGGTGTCGCCACGGGTGGCGAACCAGTCGTCGCCCAGCTGGCTCATGTCGATGCCCAGACGGAGCGTGCCATAATAGATACGCGAAAGATGGTCGTCGGAGAATAGGCCCCATCGGGTGGTGTCGACCAGCTCCTCGTCGGTTACGGCAAGGAACTCCCACTGGCCGATGTCGCGAATGGACTGAATCTTTTCGGGTGTCAGGTCAATGCGGTCGCTGTGCTCAATGGAGATGAGCTGGCCTGCACTCTTCAGCAGGAACCAGACGGCAAGCACTATCAGAGCCAGAAGTGCCAGCAGCAGGAGTACGATGGAACGGATGGAGGACTGTCTTTTCATGACTCTTTGGGGGTGTTTTCTATCAGCGACTTGAGGTCGGAGGGGTTGAAGTCGTCGCTGAAGGTGATGGTGATGTTCTCTTCCTTGAAGCCCATCTGACGGATGAGGGGGATGAGCAGGCGGGCTGCGCTCTCACGGGCCTGATTGACGATGCCCAGCTGGGGGATGCTCTGAAGGATGGCCTCGCGCCCCTGTAGCTCGAAGTCGGCCAGTTCACGGTCGCTGAAATGGGCTCGCAGGAGCGACACATATTCACGCACGTTCTTCTGGTCTATCTTGGTGCTGGTGAGCATCACCTTGGGGCTGGGTAGGGTCACGGTAATGAGGTCGCCGCTGCGGCTGATGTTTGACTCGGAGAACTGGCTGAAGTCAATGTAGGCTTTCAGCGTGGCATCCATCGGGATGGCCACCTTGCGGTCGCCCAGCGGCAGGCGCAGGCTGTACTCCTGGCCTTGCAGACTGCCCCGCAGGCGCACCACGTCCTCGTAGGTCACAATCTTGTGGACAAGGAACTCGGTGGTGTAGAGCCGCGAGCATTTCTGAATCTGCATGATCAGAACGGGGACGGTGTCGGGCTGGACATTCTCCTTGCTGCCGGAGCCGCAGGAGTGGCATCCTGACAGCAGCGTCGTTGCCAGGATGATGCATAAGAACCAGAATGTTTTCTTTCTCCTCATAAATGTTGAATATGTTGCAAAAGTACGAAAAAAAAGGCATTCGGATAAAAAAAGTGGATTTTTTTTTGCATCGGAATTAAACTTTTTCATTACCTTTGCGTCAGAATATTAGTTGCAACTCAAAAAAAGTGATAAAACGGAAGTTTAACAACTAAAAAAGTAACTAATATGAAGAAGATAGCAATGGCCATAGCAGCAGCTCTGATGATGAGCATCAGCGCAATGGCACAGAACGAGGAAAAAAAGGGAGAACCCCGACAGTTCAACAAAACGGAAATGATCCAGCGGCGTACCGATGCAACGGTGAAGCGTTACGGACTGAACGAAGAACAGGCAGCAAAGCTGTTGGAGTTGAACACAAAGTACGCTGACAAGATGGGCCCCATGAGAGGAGGTCCCCGCGGACAGCAAGGCGGACGTGGCTTTGGAGGCCGTCAGGGAATGGGACAAGGCCAGGGACAAGGACCGAGAATGCACCGTCAGGCTCCCGACAGTCTGAGAAACAATGCACCGCGCATGAACCGAGAGGAAATGCAGAAGAGCATGGAGGAATATGACACCCAGCTGAAGGCAATCTTCACTCCGGAGCAGTATGAGACCTATCAGGCCGACCAGAAGAAAATGCGCGAGGCAAGAGGCAACCGGGGAGGATTCGGTGACAGACAAAGACCCACACAGAGACAATGATAATAAATAATAAGAGTAATTTTTTCATAGTGATTTAGGTTAACATAGTGTTTTTGAAAAAAGGCAAGCGTGCCTTCCAACATTTAATAGGCTGACTTTTATTGGTAAAAGGAAAGTATTAGGATATAAATGCGCCTGCTATGTGAATAGCGGGCGTTTTTTATGTCGTGATTTTTTTGCACATATCGGAAGAAATGTGTACCTTTGTACACTGTTATGAAACGGATATTACCACTCCTGCTGGCCTCTGGCATCATGATGCTGGGAGCTGCCGCTTGCAAGGAAAAGAAGCAAAGCGAAGATATTATCACCACCAAGTATGAGCCCGAAAAGCCACAGGCCCCCATCAGAATGAGCGTGGACAAGCGCCAGACGGACGTGCAGTGGCTGGGAAGGTCGTATGTGGTCTGTGTGGAGCGCGTGCCTGTAGACTCGCTGCCGATGGTGACCGACGAGACGGGACAGAAGTACCACGACAATATGGTGAAGCTGGCCGTCAGACGGGCTGACAGCACGGTGTTCTTTCAGAAAACGTTTGTGAAAGGTTCGTTCAGCAGCTATCTGGACGATGACTACCGGCATCGCGGCATACTGGAGAACATTGTGTTCCATGAGGTGGACGACAACGAGTTGGAGTTCTCGGTCATCATCAGCCATCCTGATGCCGACGATGAGTTTATTCCCCTGGAGATGAACATCAATGCCCAGGGCGGCATTCAGATAAAACTGGGCGACCTCATTGATGAGCGTGAGGAGGAGGAAGAAGAATAGTTTCCCAAGCTTTACACAAGTCGGTCATCTGGCCGAAAATCATGTTGGCCCCTTCCTGAAGAAGACATTCGTCGGGTAGGGGGCCTGTGTTGACGGCAATGGTGAAGATGCGGGCCGCCACACCAGCACGGACTCCCAAGGGTGCATTCTCAATGACGATGGCTTCCCAGGGCTGCAGGTGCCCGGCCTTTTCCAGCCCCATGAGATAGGGGTCGGGGTTGGGCTTGCCCTGCTTCACGTCGTAGGCCGTGGTGATGTGGCTGACGTCTAAGTATAGCCCGAAGTCGCTCAGCAGACGGTCAATCAGGGGGCGCTGTCCGCTACCCGTGACCACGCCTATCTGCAGGCCGCCATCGTGAATCTTTTCCATCAGTTCGGGAATGCCCGGCATCACCTTCGTCTCGGACATCAGGTGGAACTGGCGCGTCTTCTCATCGTACATAAGCTGGGCTTCGGCCTCGTCGATGTCGCGTCCCTGCTGCCTTTTCACCATCATGCGAATGGTGTCAACACCACGGGCACCTTCTGTGGCGTAGGCGTCGGCCTCGGTCATGTGGATGCCGAAGGTGGCCATGGACCGCTGCCAGGCTACTGCATGGTTGGGCATAGAGTCGTAGAGCACGCCGTCCATATCGAAAAGCACGGCTTTGGGGCGCAGTGCCTCAAAACCGTGCTTGTTCAGATAATCAGAAACCTCATTTCTCATTTTCAAGTCTCTCCTTGATGGCCTTCGACTCAGCTTCGTAGCCGGGCTTGTCGAGCAGGGCAAACATGTTCTTCTTGTAGGCTTCCACACCAGGCTGGTTGAAGGGGTTCACGCCCAGCACATTGCCGCTGATGCCGCAGCCAATCTCGAAGAAATAGATGAGCTGGCCGATGTAGAACTCGTTGAGCTTGGGAACCGAGATGCGGCTGTTGGGCACGCCACC